>Ga0255763_1000330_pt1 | contig 52352 bp, 31 predicted proteins | sample 041ome_2_FD_179963 | JGI IMG/M metagenome (GOLD analysis project Ga0255763, IMG submission 179963) | Coastal salt marsh microbial communities from the Groves Creek Marsh, Skidaway Island, Georgia - 041406US metaG (version 2) | ecosystem: Environmental > Aquatic > Marine > Intertidal zone > Salt...
CATCTCGTCGGTATTCGCGTCTCTCTCTCTCCTTCTTTCCGAAGCACTACCACCAAGAGCACCAGAGGCAGAGGAAGACTGACTTCGAATCAGCCTTTTCGCCAACGCTCGATTATCCCTCGAATACGACGACACTTTCTGCTGCGCTCCTCCTCTTCCTCCTCCCGCCGCGTCCTCTTCGTCGTCGCCTTCTTCTTCCTTTTTCGAAGGACGAAACGCTTCGTCTTCTCGGTACCTCTCCCCCGACCATCCAGGAGACGACGCGCTCGTCGTCGTCGTGCTGCTGCTTCTGCTGCTGCCGCTGCCGCTACTATTGCTGCCGCTACTATCGCTACCACTGCTATTTCGAACCACAACTACCGACTGCGCTCGTTTCCGCGCCCGTACTCCTCGTCGTCGTCCCGGGGGCGAGAAAGAAAAAGGCGTCGACGAGGTCGACGCGACCGACTCGGACGTCCGTCTCGGGAAAGAAGGTGAACAAGATTTCGTTCGCGCCGCGATCATTTTTTCCGACAGAGCGAGCTCCTCTCACAGATCAACGGCACGTGCACAAAAAAAGAGAGCGAGACGGGGGTCACTTCATATCGCGTCCGTGATTTTGTGCATCTTTTATTCGTTACCGTGCGCGAGCGCGTGTGTATTTGTGTCCCGGGAAGAAGAATTTGAGAGAGGCGCTCTTATCTTCTTTTTTGCATTTTTTTCACTTTTGTTTGTTTTTTTTTGCGTTTCATCAAATTATACGACATCACACTATTAATAACACGTGTATTATTACGCACTCTATGTTTACTTACTACGTATTAATCAATCATATCATTTTTTATCAAGCGATGAAGAAAGCGCCGCGTTCGACGCGCGCGACGCCTTCTTTCTCGGCGCGTTCAGCGACGGCGACGGCGACGGCTCTCGCGGTGTCGCCGAGTTTGTCGATGGTTTTCGGGAAGACGCTTCCGACGGCGAGGTCTTCTCCGGTGACTCGTTCGGCTAAGCGTTCGGCGGCGGCGAGGAACATGCCGGAGGTTACCGAGGACGCTTTGGCGGCGATGGTGCCGCGCGCGACGCCGGGGAAGATGAAGGCGTTATTTGCAAAGCCGGGTTGGTATTGAGGCGTGGCTGAATCGAGGGGGAACTTCGTGCCCGAGGCGAAGACGACTTTGCCGGAGGTGTACTCGTACGCTTGCTTCGCCGTGCACTCGGCTTTCGAGGTTGGATTGGAAAGCGCGAACACGATGGGCCGTTTGTTATTTTTCGCCATTTCTTGGAGAACTGGTTTCGAAAAGGCGTTTGGTACCGCGGCGGCGCCGACTAACGCGGTTGGTTTGCAGAGTTGAACGGCAGAGAGGAGATCGGTGGCGTCGTACGCCTTGTTCGCTTCTCTTCTCGCGAATCGTTTCTTTTCGCTGGACAAATCCTCGAAATCCGCTCTGGATGTTGTCACGACACCTTTGCTGTCGAAAAGCCACACTCGTTTTACGGCGTCTTCGTCGCTAAATCCTCTCGATTTCAACGCTCGAACGAACAAGTCCGCGGCGCCGACGTTGGCTTGACCGGCGCCAAAGAACAAAACGTTTTGTTTCTCTAAAGGTGAAACGTTTTCGATTCGAGTAGATGCGATTAACCCAGCCACGGTGACCGCCGCGGTGCCTTGAATGTCATCGTTATAAGTCACAACGCCGGGCACGTTTTGAAATTTCTTTAGCAATCGAAACGCGTTTCGAGGCGCGAAATCTTCAAAGTGAATGATGACGTCGTCGCCGTACCGTTTTCGAATCGCGAAGACGGTTTCCTCTATGAGCAAGTCGTATTTTTGGCTCCTCTCCCGGTTTCTGCGTAAACCAACGTATAAAGGATCCTTCAAATGGTCCTCGTTGTTCGTGCCGGTATCGATTTGTACCGGCAACAACCAATCCGGGTTGACGCCGCTAGCCGCGTACACCATACCTTTCCCGACAGAAATCCCCATGCCGTTCGCGCCTTGGTCGCCCAATCCTAATATCCTCTCACCGTCTGTAATCACCGCAATCTTTACGTCTTCGTTTCGCCATCTCTTTACTAACTTGTCCACGTTCCCGCTATCGTTTAATGATACCCACAAGCCGCGCGGACGATCTAAAATCTCTCCAAATTTCACGCACGCCTCGCCAACCGTCGGCGTGTATAAAATTGGCAGCAGTTCTCCCACGTTCGATCGCAACAGATTATAAAACGTCTTCTCGTCTCTGTTTTGCAAACCAACGAGAACTTTATACCGTTCAAAATCCGTACCGCACGCCTCTAAACTTTTCTTAGCTCGCAACATCTCCACGTCTTCGCTCGTCGCGTCTCCCGCCGGAAGTAACCCGACGAGCTCTCTCGCCTCCTTATCGACCGTCGCCATGTTGTGGTACACTTTGTTATCCGAAAGCGCGTGGTACCCCATGGAATCTATCGTCGGGTTCGCGAACGGCGACGACACGGTACCTCCTCTGGACATTTTCTCGGACGTTTTCGATATCGTTATCGTTTGGTTCGGCGTCAGCGCTTCCGCTGGAACCGGGCGAGCGATATTTTTGAGGACGTCCGCCGTCGCCGGAAGAGCGCCCATGGCGGTCAGCACGTGTCGTCTGCTTCTTCTGTTTCCAAATTCTTCTTCTTCTTTCTGGTCTTCTTGTCTTTCTGCCTCTGTAAACTCCTCGCATCGTTCGAAGGATGATGATGCATGCATCGACGACGACGGCGAACGCTCCCGCGTTTCAATCTCTCTCTCATCAAAGCGCGACGACGACGACGACGACGACGACGAACGAAAAAGCGCGATCGATTCATCGCTTTTTCTTCTTCCACTTCTTCTCTGCGCTACTAACGCTATTCGACGCGGTCTCAACGACGACGAAGACGACGAAAACGACGAAGATGAAGAAGAGGGCGAACAACTCGTTTGCATCGAAGAGCGCATGTCTGGGAACGCTCGCGTGCGTGTTCGTATCGTGTATATATATGTGCGCGCGCGTGCGCGTAAAGTAGTTAGGGGATTTGTGGATAAAATAAATAAAAAGAATCAATTGTGTATTGTGAGCACCCGAGACCCGATGCCGCGCGGCGGGCGCGATGGGACAACATCGACGACGCAAAGCGACGCCAAATAAAACATCATCGATTTTGATGCCTAACGACGCTCATGACTGCCCCGGCCGAGACCATCCACCACGCACAGATGAAGAAAACGATGAGAAGGTTTAAGGAGACGGTGCCTTCGGCGTCGTAAAACTCAGTCGCCGATAAGGATTTGACGCCGAATTCGTCGTAGAAGACTCCACCGCTCGCGGCAAAGTCGGAGGAATTTTTGAGAACACCGTTGAAATGGTTCAACATTTGCGCTTTCCATCCGTACCGGACGAATAAGGTTGGCGGCCACCATTCCCAGGCTTTGGGAATTTGTTGCTCGCGCATGAGCAAGCCGGAGAAGAGGATTTGGAGGACGTTGTAGACGGGTAAGGCAGCGTTGGCGACGTCGATGTTTTTGGACGCCGAGGCAACAACGTAAGCTAAAGCCGCGCCACATTGGCCGACGGCAAAGTAGACCATCCAGTCGTAGAAGAAGTTGCCTTGGAGACCACAACCGTAGTGGACGATGAGTTGCGAAAGCATCGCGACAGGGAGCGCGACGATGACTTCTTCGATAGTTTTGTACAAACCGTAAGACCAGACGGTGTAACATCCATCGTCGAGTTCGCGGTAGAAGAGGCCACGTTCCATGAGAATAGAAGGCATGTACGCCGCAGAGGCAAAAGCGGGGAGCACGTTATTCATAAAGAGAAGGTTGGCGACGTTTTGTGCAGCGTCGGTGGAGTACGCGGATTCGTCGCCTTGTTTCCAATACATGGAAGCCATGACGACGGAGAAGACGACGTGACCCACGATGCGAGCTCCCATGAAATTTCTGTCGCGATAATTGCACAATGCTCGATACATGAAAAGTGTTTTCGCGGCATCGACAGAATTCAACGGTTCGTGATCTGGAACGCCTTCGATGGATTCTTCTTCTTCGTCGTTATTTTTTATCTTCGATTGTATAGGCGACGGAGGTAGTGTTTCTCCTCCTTCCCTTGAAGATTTTGATGACATTTTCTTGAACGACATCGCTTTATTCACGGAGGTTTCTACCAAATCGCGATTGTGTTTCGCGTGCAAAGATGTCTTAAACTTGGCGACGAAATCCTCCTCGTCTGTTGCGTTGGTCGATACCAAAAAATCCGCAAAGTTTAGCGTCGGCTCGCAATAGAATCCCAAGTCGTAAAAATACGCCTCGGCACCGTTTGCACCAAAAAGAGCGCCAGCGTAGGTTATCGAGCCTCTTTTCATCATGACCAAGTTATCGAAGAGCTGAAATGCAGCCGCTGATGGCGAATGAATGGTGGCGATAACGTTGACGCCACCGTCCGCGAGATCTCGACACGCTTTCACGATGCCGCAGGACGTTTCAGAATCTAATCCAGATGTCGGTTCATCGAGGAAAAGAATTCGCGGTTTTGTCACGAGAGAGATGCCAATGTTTACTCTTTTCGCTTGACCACCAGATATACCTCGCTCGAGATTGGATCCCACGACCGTGTGTTCGCACGAACGCAACTGTAAAGTATCGAGTAATTTGTCCACGTCTTTGACTCTCTGCTCCGCAGCAATCGCGGCTTGCCACTTTTCCTTCACGTTCGGTCGTTTCAATTCTGCCGCGTATAATAACGTTTCTCTCACAGTCAGCGTCGGTAATAAATTATCAAACTGCTCGACGTATGCCGCGCAACTTTTCAAAACTTTTGCGCTCGATATCTTCTCGCCTACGAAAATCTGTCCTTCCAGCGTTCCTTGGGTCTTCCGTCCGGCGATGACGTCCAACAATGTCGTCTTCCCAGCACCACTTGGACCCATGAGCGCGGTCACTCGACACGGTTGGAACACCACGGATACTTCGTTTAATAATTTAATCATCTCGTTCTTCTTTGTTTTATGCTTGACTCTGTACGATACGTTTTGCACGACCACGGGTAAACGAATGCCGGTAATCAAGCGCTCGTCCACCGGTCTGTTGTACCAATCTTCATCTTCTTCGTAAACAACCTCTTCGGGCAATAATCTCGTCTCCTCTTCGTCTTCGATGTTCACGATAAATTCTGCCGCGTTCTCGTCTCGCATAGTCGTCGATTCCCACCACGCCTCGTGCGTAAACTCTTCCTCCATGGAGGCAAACTTTTCTTCTTCTTCTTCCATCGAATCCCTTTTTTCTCCACCTTCGATTTTCCCCACGCTGTACGTCGGTCTGTACGGCGTAATTTCTCGCACCTCCTCCTCATCCTCCTCCTCTTTGTCGTCGTCGTCGTCTTTCGAGGCACCATCTCCGCCACCACCATCCGAAAGCGTCTCAACGCGCGCGTTCGAAGCTTCCATTCCTCCTCGACGACCTCTGTCTTCTCCCTCGTCGTCGATTCCCCACTCTTCCTCCTCCTCCTCCTCTCGCACCGTCGTCCTCGTCGTCGTTTCCAAACTCACCCGCTCGCTCCCACCGAAAGAAGAGCGGTTCTCTCCATCCGTCGAGTTCGTCCGCATCTGCGCGTAAGAGTACTCCAAAGGCGAATCGAACGAGTCGCCGCGGTTTTGTTCTTCTCGTTGTTGTTCTCCGTCGTGATCGTCCATGTGATTGTGAAAAAAAAATGAGAGATTTTTGTTGTCCAAAAAAGCGTTATCGTAATTTAGGGTTTTTGGACAAAAAAGAAAGAAAGCTCGCTTTGACTTTTCAAAAATCTTCAAAAAAAATGGAAAGAGAGGCGCAGATATCGTCGCTTCTCGGACGACTCGTCCGGGCCAATCTCGCGAACGATAACGCCGACGGCAGGAGAAAGGAAAAAGTAAGGGCCTCGTCGAATTCTTACTCCTCGTTTACGTTCGAAGAGAGAGACTATTTGGAACGCTTCGCGCGTCGGATTTTACGAAGCACGCTTCGTCTCGACAGCGCGGGAAATAACGAACGGGAAGAAAAGGACGCTTTCTCGTTGTCGCCGCGAGACGAGAACGAAGACGAAGAAGACGACGACGATGAAACCACGATTTTGGACAGAATAAAATCCTTCGTTCACGAGCGGAAAGGATTCGACGCTTCGTTGGACGTCGCGCGATTGCACAACGCGTTGAACCAAGACGAGGATTGGGAGCGAGGGGTTGGGAAAAAGAGGGAGATTTTTCAGTTGCTTTGGAAGCTGAGACGGACCGGAGAGGACGACGACGACGAAGAGGAAGACGACGACGAGCAAAAGTTTTTGGAGAGGAAGAAACATTACATGTACGATTCTCCGCGCTCCGCGGGAAAGCGGGTGGTCGAGGAGAACGAGGACGGGTATTACGGTTTGCGAACGCCGCGACAAGACCGCCGCGGCGGGCGTTCGGCGACGGTGGATCGGTTGTTGGCGACGACGACTTCTTCGGGCGGGAATGGCGGCAGTGCGAGAAGAGCGCGCAGTAAGAAACGCGAGGAGACGCTGGCGACTATGGCGCGAGCGTTGACGCCGAGGCATCAACACAAGATGATTTCGCCGTCTACCGCGGCGGCGGCCTCTCCCGTCGGCGGTCCGAGAGATGACGCTTTCAATAGATTAGCGTTGGAGCGTAGACAAAACGGTGAAGTCGCGGAATCACAGTTAGTGAGAGACTGCATTTTCGCTTGCAATGGCATCGATGGTAATTACATTAAGTTTGATCTCGTGAGCGACGCGTACGTCATTTTTCCAAAGGACGCGCCTATCGCTCCGGGAAGGAGACACGCGTGTAGGAAAATCTGCGAGCTCGGATGGTTGTATAGAAAAGTGAAAGCGACATCGGATGCGCCGACATCAGCTTTTGCAAAGGACACTGAAGGCGCGACGAGGAGCGCGTTTCGAAGCGCGCTGTCGAACGAATTATCGAAACACTACAAAATGTTAGCCGTTTTGGAGGCAAAAGTGCAGAATAATAACGACGACATCGATGAGGACGTAGAGGAGGGAAGAAGTGATCTTGAAGAAGACAACGATGAGATGAACAATCGAGCTTTGCTCAACGATCGATCGTTCGATAGTTTAGCGCCGTCGTCGCATAGAAGTGGTAGGCATACACATATTAGAAATAGAAATAGCGGCGTCATCTCTGATCGCATCGCGCCGACTGGTTCAGATGTCGTCACGCTCAGACGACTTCTCGTGTGGTTAGACGAACCGAAACGAACGATGCGCGCTTTAGCCATCGTCTGCGATGCGACGGAACATCTACGTGGTGGCGAGTTGCTCGCGGAGTTATACAAGCATTCGGATACCGGCGATGTTGTCCACGATGGTATAGTTAGACGCGTCTTGGCGAAAACTGCTAGGCCTTATTTTGAAACGATGAAAGAGTGGTGCGCTAGAGGCGACTGTAGTTTTGAATCCGAGAACGCCAACACTAAATCATCAGCAGCGATGATTGGCGAGTTTTTCGTGCAAAGGAATGACCGATATTATCGTCACAGGAATAAAAGCATCGAAAGCGGCGATGCGATGGATAAAGATGACAACGAGAACGAAGACGACGTCGAGGCAATAAACCGATGGTACCGCTTCGATTCCGACGACGAGATTATCGACGACGGTCGATTACCTTTCTCTTCGGTATCGTGGAAGAGCGGGTTCGTCGTCGACGAGAGTGCAAAACCGTTTTTCATATCCTCGAAAACTGCAAACGAAACCTTGAAATGTGGCGCGGCAATTTCGTTTTTGAAGAATGCGTGCAAAGACGAGAAGTGGGGCGACGTCTCTCGTACAATTTTGAAACAGTTTGACGAGTTCTTTGCATCTTTGTCAGCGTCGACGACAGTCGCTACCGTCGAGAATGATTTTGAAAAGCTCATCAAAGTCTTGCCTGCTATCATCTCGAGAGCCAAACGCGCGGCCGATTCAGCTGTCCGAGAATCCTTATTCGAACGTTATCGTCTCAAAGCGCATTTTGTCGCGTTGAAGCAGTACTTGTTGTTGGGTCAAGGCGATTTTATCCACGCACTCATGGAGTCTATCCACGACGAGCTCGACAAAGAAATTGACCCGATGAGCCGCGAGGGTATATCACAATATTCATTGCGAAGTAATTTAGACGCCGCCGTACGCGTTTCGAACGCCTCTTTGGCTGAACAGCACGTTCTCGATGCTTTGAGCGTGCGTTTGATGAAACCGCTGGAAGACGAGACTGGGTGGGACGTGTTCTCTCTCGAGTACAAGCTTCGCTCGCCTCTGACGACAATTTTCAGCGATCGTGAAATGGGAAGATATTCTCGAGCGTTTACATTCCTTTGGAAGTTGAAACGAGCCGAGTATACGCTGTGCGAGTTATGGAAAGCCATGAAACCGACGGTTGCGTCCAGATTCCAACGCGAAGGTTTAGGCGGTAACATCGGTAAAGCTTTGGAGGTGGAACAGGCGCGATGTCATCGCGTACGACAATCCATGCACGCGTTGATCAGTGACGTCCAGTATTACGTTATGTTTGAAGTCTTGGAGCCGTCGTGGGACGAGTTTGAACGTAAGCTTTCCGGAAACGCAGCGAATGACGATTTAGATTCCATCATCGCCAGTCATGAAAACTATTTGAGTTCAGTCATAGAAAAGGCATTGTTAGGCACGAAATCGCAAGTTTTGCAACGAAGTTTGCAGTTGATTTTTGAATCCGTGCAAAAGTTCAAATCGCACACGTTCAAATTGTACGAAGCGATAGAAGATGCCGCGCGAGTGCGAAAATCTGACCAAAGGCGCATCATCGAACGCGAGATGAACCAGCAGTGGGGTGTTGATTTCGGCGAATCCAAAGAAGGCGAGGACTATTTGAGCGAAGATTTCGTCACGGGCGCGAAGGAAAGCTTAGATGTCATCGAAATTGAATTTGAGAAGCACGTCAATGGATTCCTGAAGTTGCTTCCGTTGCAAACGCACGTGGATACTTCGTTTCTATCGTTTCGCTTAGAGGCGACGTTCCAGCGACACGCATGAGAAGAGTAAGAATGAGCATTAGTAATGTTGTAAGCTTCTTTTTAAATTCTTATTAAAAACGAGTTTAATAATCGCGAATAAGAATAAATCGCGGGTTTATACATGTCTAGTGGTTTTCCTCTCTCTCTCTTCTCTCTTCTCCTCTCTCTCTCTCTCTCTCTTTTTCTCGTCGTCGTCGTTCATCTATAGAAATTCATCGCGCCTTAGTTGATTTGCACTTCGCGATCAAAGATCCACGAGAACTTCTCCGTCATCGGCCCTTTCTTCGCCGCTTTCTTCTTACCAAACGCCGCTAATTTACGGATACGATCCGGTTGTTTCATCAAATACTCTTGCGCTTCCATGGCTTCCGCGGACAAACCAGTGATGTTGTTGATATCCCACCTCTTGATCAAATGCTCCATGATATCCGCGTAGTCCTCCGCAGTGTACACCCCCGATCGTTCCGCCACGGCTGCGAAATCGCTAAACAGATCTCTTCCCGTTCTCGCTTTGTGCTGACCATCGTCCATCAAGTGCGCCGGCATAGTAATTTGTTTCTTCATCATGTCGGCAAACGCCAACACCGCTCCGTCTGGATCTCTCTTCTTCACTTCGTCGATGATTCTTTGGTACGCAATCTCGTGTCTGCCTTCATCGGCGGCGATGATACCGCAAATCTTGGCCAACTTGTCGTCGCCAGCCTCCAACGCCATTCTCGCGGTGTTCCCGTGCGAGATCTTTGTCGCTCTCTCTTGAAATGAAGTGTACACGAAGCCCAAATACGGATTGTTGTCCGTCTTCGGGTTCATCCCGCTTCCAATCAAGTTCTGGATTGTCGTCTCGATCGGTTTCATGTTGCACTTTCCAGTCATCCACATGTACTTGTTCATCAAATCACCGTGTCTGTTCTCTTCCGCGGTCCACTTTCTCGTCCATTGCGCCCACGGCGTCCCGTCGGCGCCCGTGTTATCCTTCGTCTCTTCCAACGTGTTCAACATGTTCATGTACGTCGGTAAAGCTTCTTCCGTGATCAAATCACCGACTAAAACCACCATCAAATCGTCCGAAATCCCTTTCGATCGCTCTTGGATTTCCTTGATGTCGTCCAAGAACTGTTCCGACTCCGGGTCCGGGAGGAAATCTTGCGGTTGCCAGTTTTTGTTCGTGTCTTTCAAAAGGCCCATGAGCTGTGTGTTTTTGAAACGAGAGAAAAAGAGTCAGCGCTTGGAGAGAAACGAAGATTTTAAGAGCAGATGCGCGAACGCGCGCATTCTGCATGCACGCGCGCCTGCGCGTGTGTTCGACGCGCTTTGTCGTCGCGCGCTCGATACCAAACGCGCGCGCTTCGAAGCGCTAAGCGCGTTTCCAAAGTCAATGAGTTGGGGAAAAAATTCTTATCTCTCAAACGTCACGCAGAGCACGAAACCTCTCTCTCTCTCTCTCTCTCTCTCTCTCCTTTCCGCTTTCTGCCGGGTAGCGCCGCGAGAAAGAGAAGCGCACAAAGATCTACGCGCTGAGAGAGAGAGAGAGAGAGAGAGAGAGCGTTAAAAATAAAAGGACGACAAACGACGCGCGTACCTCTCCCCCGGCAAAGTCAGACATGTCTCGAATAACCTCCCGTTGGTGATCTCTCAACCGAAATTTCTTCGTCTCGGCGTCGTTTTCGACGATTATTCTCGGCGAGTCGTTCACGACCGCTTTGGTGGTCGTCGCGCGGACGACGCGCGAATTTTGTTGTCGTTTCTTGACCGCGAACGCGGGCGTCGCCGAGGTTTTGCTGGAAAGCGCCGCAAACATCGTCGTGTTTAAGCCGTGGAAAAAGTGAAGTGCTTTTTACTAGAGCGTCGTCGCGCGCTTGTTGTTTTTTGTGCTTCTGGCGTTCTCGCGCGCTTGTGGCCACACGAGAATCTCTCTCGCCAAAAATGGTCGAACGATGTGCATTTCGCGGAAGAGAGAGAAAGCGAGAGAGATGGGAACCCAATGAATAATCTCTCTCGCGCTCGAGTTCCAAAAAAATTTGACACACACTTACACACACTTTCCCGCACATGTAACGAACGCGTTTCTAAAATGTTCTACTTTCACAAAAAGCTATATTGCGTCTATCGCACTCTACTGTATTCTAATATATATATATATTTCGTTCACGCTCGTATGCGCTCGAACGATTCGTTCTTACCGGCTGGGGTGATCGTTTTGGAGACTTCTTTGACGGTTTCGCTCATCGAACGCGAGCGGGAAAGTTGCGCGTCGAGCCAAGCGGCGGTTTCCTCGTGTTTCGTTTGGTTCTTCTTTTTCTTTTTCTTCTTTCCGAGCGAAGAGCACCCAGAAAAGTACTTTTGAAAGGCGAGCAAACCTAACGCGCGAGAGATTTTCTCGGATGGCACTAAGTTTGGATCTAGTTGTTTATCCAGTAAGCGCTTTCGAGCACCAGTTCGGGCGTAGCTTATGGCGCTTTCGATGGCGCGTTTCAAAAGCGCGTGACCGCAAGACGTCATGCCAGGAACTGCCTCCACCGCACGCACGTACGAGGTTGTTTTTGCCGCACACAAGAGTAAAGCTTGGTACATGTTTGTCGTGATAGTTTCACGACTGTTTACTCTTGGGTCGTACAAAAGCGCGCAAAGTTTGTGGTTCAAATACGACCGCGTTTTGTTCGGGAGATATTTCCAAGCTAAATGTGAACTCGGAAGATTTATTGTTTCGCGGAGCCAGACGTTCAGATACTTGGAGTAATCCGCGCGCACTTCGAGCGTCTGCGTGTCGAAAAGCAATCCGCACCATGGAATAAACTCGCGTCCGTCTTTACATTCCACGTTCTTTTCTAAATTGCGTTCCAAATGATCAAAATTAATCTTTGTCTTTGTCGGATTGATTTCCACGCCATATTCGGCAATCCCGTCGAGCAAAGAGTTCAAGAAGTGCTTCGCTCGCGAGAAATTGTCAGTGACAAAAAGTAAATCGTCCGTCCAACGCATGAAGACTCCGTCGCCGTATCCCTCGTTCACAATTTTCTTTTTTGGAGTGCCTTTGTAAATCTCCGTTTCGAATGCAGCCATCGATTGGGTTTGCTCCATGTGCGCGTAAAACAAAGCGCACAGTTTCGTGGAGAGAATAGAACCTTGCGGAATGCCTATCTTCTGACGGAATAAGGAACCGTGTGATTTAACGAGGGTGTTTCCGAGATGTTCGTGGAGCGTGTTCAGTGCCTGTTGACGATACGCTGTGCGCGTTTTGCCCAGATCGATAGACACAGACCCGGGTGGAAGCGTTTTGACAAGCGCGCGCCGACCTGCGTCGCTCTCGTTCGGCGAAAAGATCGGACCGGGAAGTTTCTTCTTCGATTTTTTCGTGCTCTCGTCCGCTGTCGCAGTGCTCGCGTCGTTTTGAGATGATGGATCTAAAGATCCCGACGAATTTTTGTGCGTAATATCAATTCCAGTATCGTGGACATCTTCTGTAGCAAACGCAACTTTTCGCGTCGCGTACCTGTTTCCGAGAACGCTTTGTGTACGGTATTTAAGCATGGCATATTCCTGTTTCTTGAACAAACTCGATATGACAGTCTCGAGCTTTTCCGTCGGAATAGAATCAAACGCAGCCTTGATATCTGCACACACGAAGTAAAGTTTTGGCAAATCTTTCTTGCCTTTTACGGTCGCTTTCGTCTTGTCAATATCTTCCGGGGAGTCCTCGGAGTCTCCGACATCGTCCCTCGAGTTCGCCTTCATGAGACCGTGCTTCGTTCTCCATCGTTCGGCAAAAGGCGCGTATATCTTCAACGTCTCGTCGTAATCACTCACAAAGTTCCCCATCAACGTCTCGTCTGCTCGAATTTCGTGGTCCAATATGTCTGAAATCGTATATAACCGATCGTTCACGGGCTCAAATTCAAATTTCATCTTTTTCCTGTGTCCGCTCGCGTCTCGCTTTTTACTTGTTAAACGCATACTCGCCGGTTGCCCGAGCATAGCAATTGGACGGACACCTGTTTTCTTTGGCTTCCAGCGAATCCGAGAAAATCCCAAGGAATGGTGCGAAAGTTTGTTTTCCGTGTCGTTTTTGGTAAGCTTTTCGTATCTTCCGCTCGTGACGAATTCTTTATTCTTTGACCGCACGATTCGCGACCAGACACCTTTGCGATAATAGTACATCTTCTGCCGCTCGTGATCAGTATCGGTAACAAAAAAGTGCGACCGGATGATAGGAAATACGATGGATTTAATAATCCAAAGAATAAGCTTCTCTACTCGCCGCTTTCGCGCTTCAAACTCGGCAATTGTCTTCTTTTTATTTTTCTTTCTCTTCTCGCGATAATCTTCATTGTCCAAGAAGGCGTAATCCGATGTTTTCACACCAATCATAGCTTCGTGTAAAGTACACTTCTCGATTCTTCTCAGAGACACAATCCTAGAGACAAACTGACGTAAGCGCCTCTTTGTGGTCGTTTTTGACCCAAGAAACTGTTTTGGAAGCACCCCTCGGAGAATAGCCCAAACAAAGCTTGAAACGTCCTTGTGAGACGAGTTCAATTTAACCAATTGATCGGTATCAGCCGATCTCCAATCGGGAAGCTTCACCGGACAATGTAGATCTAGTAACTTTGCGAAGTTACACTTCTTTGCGCGTCGTAACATGCGTCGAAGGAGAGGTAAAACGTTTTTTCGATGCGATTTAGAGATGCGTATTGTCATTCGTGGGCTTTTCTGCGAAAGCTGCGTCGGAATGATTTCTTGATGTTCAGATGACATGTAACTCGACGGTACTTGACTCATAATCATTCGCGGGTCGATATTTTGTTGTTGCTGCTGTTGTTGTTGCACCGGTGTTTTTACTTTCCGCTTCTTTGCTCCGAAAATATCTGCATAAAGTTTGCGCGAAGCGTTTATGCTCGACCCATTGCATCGAAGGATATGTTTCGCAGGAAAACCTGGTCGTTTGGAGAATGTCGAACAGTATAACGCCGGCGATCGATCTAATACTATGTTTCTCGGATGATTCGCGTCGACTGTATTTTTATCTCTCTTTTTCTTCTGCTGTTGCTGTTTGTTTCTTGCGCGCGAGGCTTTTTCTTTCAATTCCGCTTGTTGGATTTTTTCCTGTTTCTCCTTTGCTAGACGTTCATTTCTATGTTGTTCCGTTCGTTGCGCGTATTCCGCGAGCATTGCCCATTTCTCATCCTCTCCCATACTTTCTATGTCCCTAGAACTCACGACATTTGTTTTTTCTCTTTTTGCCGCATCAGCCGTTTCCTTCGCTTTCGCCTCAGCCTCGGCGCGCTCTTTCGCCAGTTTACGTCGAACCCAGCTCGGCGGACGAGACTTCCTCATTTCCCTCTCGCGCTTCTTATTTTTGACCGGCGGATCGTTAATATCAATTTCTACTGTTCCTTGAACGCCCACGTCTTCGTTATCTTCTGCACCACCGTTAGATTGCGAGGGTGTTTCTGGTATGCACCAATCTTCGTCCTCTAGCTCTTGCGTGCTCAGAATCGGTGTTTCTTCCTTAGTGGTTTGGGTATCCTCCTCCGGCGTCGCTTCAGGCACAGAATTTTCCTCGTTTCCCACGACGACAACGTTCGCATTCGTCGTCGTTTGTTTAATCGATGCGTCTTCTTTCAGCTCCGACGATGGCTCTTGTTGTTGTCTTTCTTTGTCTTCTTCTTTCACGTTGCCTTCTTTAGCCTTCTTCTTCATATCGGCGTACTCTTTGCGCCTCGCTTTCCTCCGTTTTACTTTCTTGACTTGTGTCGGAGTAAGTTTCTTCTTCTTTTTCCTCGCGCCTTGCGAAAAAATGCTGCTATTATTCGTCATTGATTCGTGGCGACTTACGCCGGAGGCGAGCGCACCGGCCGTGCTCTTCTTAAACGTACAATTCGCGCGATCCATGGATGCTTTGAAAACCACGTGCTCAGATGTGATTGGTTTGCCCAGAATTTGTACCAACCTCTCCTCTTTCTCGCTACTCAACAGCCGACCACGCGAGCGCTTTTTCCTTTTCCTCGATGCTTTTGCAATCACCGCTGGCGCACCGCTCGTCTCAAATAACTGTCTCACGCTCTTCTCCGCGTTTACCGCCGTCGTAGCCGTCGAGGTCGACGTTAAACTCGCGAACCCGCTCGCGTACAACATCAACCACTCCGCCATCTCGTCCCCTATGCGATCCCACAACGTCCCCCAATGCGTGCTCGTCGCGAACGCTTCGGCACTATTCACGCAACTCCTCTCGTCTCTTCCTTTGGCAAATCTAGTCAATCCAAAACATAACGCGTTATTCGGCTTTTGCCGAGCGCTAAAAAATTTCTTCTGCACCGTCGCCACGCGTTCCTTCGCCGTCGTTCTCCCGATTGCCGGAGGCGAACTCACCGGACGATGCGCATCTTCTGCATCCAACGGGGAACTTTTCATCGAGAGCGGCGGAAACCTTTCCGGCAGCGCGATGTACGACTCGTCCAAAACGCCTCTCGCGTACGCTCTCGCATCTCTCTCCGCGTCCTCTAGATTTTTCATCACGTATTTCGGCACTTCTCGATGGAACACCTCGCAAACTTTTCGAATCGCATCTCTCACCGTGTACACGTGACGACCGTACACCGCTCTCAAAAGAATCGGGATGCGCTTCTTTTGCGCCCCCCGACGAGGAGGAGAACGACGCGCCCGCGGAGCAGCAGACGCGCGTCGTCGTTGCTTTTCCACTCCTTCACTTCGCGTCCGTCTCTCCCTCGCATCATCATTCGATGGTGGTCTTCCCATTTTTTCACCGCATCATCGGAGTTTTCATTTTTCGTTACGAAAGAAAAATAAAAGCGCACTTCCTCCTCGCGGCGCGCGCGCGCAGTCAAAAACGAACGAACAATAAATAAAAGAGAGAGCGACAGAGAACAGCGCGTTCTTCCCTGTCTCTGCGTCTGTGCGCGTGCTCGCGTTCGCTCGTGTGTATATCTCGCGCGCGAGTTTTGAAGCTTTAAAAAGAGAAGAGAGTTCGGGAAAAAAGTCTAGATTTTTTTTTTTCCCTCAAACTCCAGACTTTTGAGCACCCTCGACGAGAACGAACGAGGTGCGTGCGTCGTGGGAAGAAAAAGAAGAAGAAGAAGAAGAAGAAGAACAAAGAGGAATGCTCCGAATGATTCTGACGACCGGTCTGGCCGCTTCGACGGCATCGTTAGGATTGGCGGTCGGGTACGGCGTCGCGTTGGGTCCACCTCCTCGGTGTTGCGGTGGGGGCTGCCTTCCCGGTGACGGTGGTGGTTTTGGTGGTGGTGGGCGCGAAGACGTCGAGAAGAAGAGGAAGAGGAACAACGCCGCTTCGACTTCTTCGGTGGAAACGTACGATAGGTTGGCGAAGACGTTCGACGAGGAGCTGAACTTTCACGAGTTTTTTACCGGCATTGATTTCTTGCGTTCGCGTTTAGTTCGGAGAATAGATGGGAGAGGAGGAGACGTGTTGGAAGTCATGTGCGGAACCGGGAGGAATTTGGACAAGTATTCTTCTTCGTCGTCGATGGAGAAGATGCGGCGGTTGGTGATGACGGACGCGTCGGAGGCTATGGTGAATGAAGCGAGGGAGAAAATTCGCGGTACGACGAGTAATGGAACTGAAATCAAAGCAGAGGTGGACGACGCGACGAAAATGAAACAGAAGTCGAACAGTTTTGATTACGTGGTGATGACGTTTGGACTTTGTTCCACGGACGAACCGGAGAAGGTTGTGAAAGAGCTCGCGCGGGTGACGAAACCAAACGGCGAGATATTGCTGTTGGAACACGGACGTCCCCGAAAAGGAAGCGTACACGACTATTGGCTCTCAAATATTTTAGATGCACACGTTGATATGCACCAAAAGAAATGGGGGTGCGCGTGGAACAAGGATATAGAGAAGATTGTGAGGGAAAGCGTAGAGGATGTTTGCGACGTGGTGACGTTCGATCGATGGCACTTCGGAACAACTTCATACGTTGTTTTGAGGAAGCGAGAATAGACAAAGTACAGTGTAGTTAGAAAAATAGGCGCGCGCAAACATAGATAGACGCATAGATGTCATTATTCTTACGAATATATGTGGGATTGACCTTTCTTGTAGAATTATTTAAAACAAAAACACACCTCTTTTAACTGATTAAATTTTTTAGAATAACGTATATGCGCTCGGTCTATTACGCGCCGAAATACTTCGGGCGAATGTTTAAACCAACGATCAAAGCGAGGGTCAAGTAATACGTTACCGATCCGGTGAACATGTACGAGTCAAATCGGTCCAAAAATCCGCCGTGACCAGGAATAAACGACCCAGAATCTTTCACGCCGGCATTGCGCTTCATCACCGATTGCAACAAGTCGCCGAAAACTGAACTCGCGTAAATAAAGCCTCCAATAATTAACGTTCTCCACAACTCCTCGGGAATTCCTAACAAATACCAGCATATTCCAGAACACGCGATGCTAAAAATTCCACCACCAATGGCTCCTTCGATGGTCTTATTCGGCGAAATCGTCGTCAACTTCTTCCCGAAAAACTTCTTGCCGAAATTTTTACCGCTGAAATATGCCCCGACGTCCGCGGAGACAACACACAAAACCGTCATTAACGTGATGGATACGCCTAAAGTCCAACTCGTCGGTCCACCCAATTGCGACGGCCAGCTGGAAACAATCGATCCGGCTCGATCGATCGCTAAAGGAATCCCGGACATTGCTCTCAGTTTAATCCAAAATGAAGGCAAGAACCCGCAATAAAACAATCCAAACAACGTCGTCGTAAACTCAATAAAATGAGACTCTTCGCTCGAAATTAACGCCGCTACCGCGCACGAAAACGCTGCAACCATTGCCATGGTCACGGGAACTGTTCTCCCTCCGGAAACGTGCAAAATCACGCACAATAATACCGAACACGCGGTTATCCATTTCGCCGCCCACCTCGGTGGCGGGTGCGGCAACTCCTCGTTCACTTTCGACATCAACCCGAAATATTCCGACGCAGACGCGTACGCGCACAAACCAATCAACGCGACCCACAGCCATCCTCCGAAACCGAGAAAAAATGCCGCCAATACCCCCAAAACCAACGCAGAAATCGTCCTCTTTACAATTTTCGGTACTTTTTTCTTCTTTTTCAGTTCGTTCGCCACGATGAACGCCTTGTGTCGAGCATCTTGAGCGGCGTAAAACTCAGCTTCGGCGTTGGCCGACGACCCGGCTTTCGCGACGATCGATGAGAAAATCTCCTTCCTCGCATTCATCATCGTCGCGCGTCTATCCTGGACACCATCCACTCCGTGATGCCGTTCTTTACCGAACGCGTTGTTTTGCAACGAACACGCCACTACCCTCGATTTCTTTCCGCTCCAATTCTCCGTTTTTTTCTTCTGCTCTGATGTCTTCCTTCTCCGGGCGACGACCGCGGTCGACGACGCCACGCGCGACGACGAGCAACTCGAAAGCATCATCTCTGTCTCTCTCTGTCTTTTTGTGTATACGCACGCGCTGTTTTTTGCTATGGGATGTTATTACATACGCGCTCGCGAAGCGCTTTTACTTTTTTTATTTTGAGTGAGGGAAGAAGAGGGAGAAGAGAGATAACTGTGTTGTTTCGTTACGAGACGAGAACACCGAAGCAGCATAGCACGGAAGCAGAGAGAGAGAGAGAAGGAGAGAGAGCGGCACAGAAGAGAGAGAGAGAGAGAGAAGCAAAAAAATACGAGCTGTTGAAAAACGAACGGACGCCCCTCTCTCTCTGTTTGTTTCCTGAAACTTTCCCCGGCACGCGCGCGAGAAGAAGGGAGAGAGCAAATGAGAAGAAATCGAGAAGAAGAAGAAGAAGGGAACGCGCGCGAAGAGGGGGGAGTGCGAACGAAGACCGCGCCGTCTTCTTTCGCGCTCTCCGAAGCGTTTTGTGTTTTGTATCTCTCTGTTGGTGCCAACAGAGGCTCTTCTTTCTCCCCAAAAGGGGAGCAGGCACAAAAAAAAATTGAGAAAAAACTCGCGCAAGCACCAAAAGAAAATTTTTGCGACCGTCGTTCGCTTCAAAACCAAACGGCGCCCCGAAGAGAGAAGAAGAAAAGGAGAAAGAAGGAAGTTCTTCTCTGCGTTCTCAGCCTCACCTCTCTTCCTTTCCCTTCAAAACCGTCCGCGCGCATCTTCTAAACCCGCATCTTTGAGCCTTTTACGGCGCGCCAACCCGGTCGGATCCCGGTGGATTCCCCGGTGCACGTTTTGCTCGACCGGTTCCAAGCGGAAAAGATCGAAAGGAAACTTCGGAAGTCGATCGCTTTTGCGCGGGACGCGCGGGAGGGAGAGGGTAAAATTTTTTTCTTTCTTCTCTCTTGGATTCGAAAGGAGAAGAAGCTCGAGGGGCCACAGACGAGAGACGAGAGACAAAAAGAGGAGGAAAAAAAAATTTGAACTCGCTTTGGAGCTTTGGAGAGTTTTTGTAGGCAACGAAAGAGAAGAAGAAGAAAAAATCAATCGGAAATGGCGTCCAACGGGACCGAGGCGACGCGCAAAGGCGGGCAATGGCGGACGTGGCAAAGCGACGAGGATATTCCTCAGCGGAAAATCTTGATTCAGCACATGTGAGTGGCTCGCATTTGGTCGCGAGCGGCGCGCGATGATTTTAGCTTTTCTTTTTTTTTTTTAAAGGCCCGCGAGCCGATCGACTTTTTTGGGCAGCAGTTCAAAATAGCTTTTATTTTGCGTTTTCGCGCGCGCGCGACCGAGGGAACGACGGCGTTGGATGTTACGCGGTGGACTGCGTTAAAACCCACACTGACTTACTTCTTTTCTCCTTTTGTAACTACAGATTGCGTTTGTTTCAACAGCGCAAACCTTCCGTGACGAAAGAGTGGCAGCAGAAGCTTCCAGACTTTGTGTTGCGTCTCGAAGAAGCCGTGTATCGAGGCGCGCGGTCGAAGGAGGAGTATTGCGATAAAGATACATTAGAGGCGAGGTTACAAGCGGTGGCGAGAATTATGGTCACTAGGCCAGGAGCGAAAGCCGCGCAGATGCAACAACAACAGCAACAAGCGCAACAGCAACAGCAACAGCAACAGCAACAACAACAGATGATGAACGGCGGCCAACCCAACCCGGCAATGATTGGAAGTGCGAACGGTATGGGCATGAACGGAGCGGTGCCTCCTGGTGCGATGATTGGGAGTGGGGGTATGCCACCGCCAGGACAGATGGTTCCCATCAATGGAGATGGGAACGTTTTAGCAAATGGACAGAGATTGATTAGAGGTCAAGCTGCGGGATCACCGGGCGGGAACAACGCGCCGATGCAGCTGCTCGGACCAAACGGTGTCCCGTTAACCGCGGCACAAATGGCACAGATTAACCAAGGAAATACAAATAGCAATAAACCGTTGAGTGCGGCTGAGAAGAAAGCGCAAGTGGCGAGAGCGAAAGCGATCGCCGCTGCGAGCAAACAGCAGCAAGCCGCGGCTGGCGGGAAAAAGAAGAAAGAAACGAAAGCGCAAGCCGCGGCTCGCATTGCTGCAGAACAGCAACAAGCGCAACAGCAAGCGCAACAGCAAGCACAGCAACAACAAATACGTCCCGGTGCGTCCGCCCCGCCCGGGTCCACCGATGAACAAATAAAGAAAGCGTACATAGTCAAACAACAGAGATGGTTACTCTTCCTTCGACACGCGTCGAAATGTCAAGCGGCTGAAGGAAAGTGTCCGTACACGCCGCACTGCCACGTGGCAAAGCACTTATGGGAGCACGTTTTGAAGTGCACGTTACCAACATGCCAGTACCCGAGGTGTTTAGCGTCCAGGGAGTTGTTGAAACACCACCAAAACTGCAAGGACCCGCGCTGTCCAGTGTGCGGCCCAGTTCGATCGGCGATGTTAAAGCAGCGTCAGCAGCAGCAAGCGTTACTCGCGCAGCAACAGGCGGCAGCAGCAGCGCAAGGCGGTGGAAAGAAACAAAAGATGACGAAAGCTGAACAGGCGGCGGCTAAGGCTGCGCAAGCGCAGTTTGATTTGATGCCTCCTCCGTTGATGGTAAAAGGGACCGGAAACGCGGACAGAAAACCGGGAGGTGAAGGCACGTCTTTAATGGAATGTTTCACGCCAGAGGAGATCCGAACGCATTTGGCGTCGTTACGATTGACAGAAGGGAAAGAAAAAATCCCTGGTATTGTTGCACCGATGTCGGCGAGACGGCGCGATGCAGAAGCGGACAAGGTCATCGCCAACGCCACGGAGTCTTCCTGCCGCGCGTGCGGCGTCGAGCGCTTGACGTTTGAGCCGCCGCCGATGTATTGTTACTCGTGCGTCGGGAGAATCAAGAGAGGGCAAGTGTACTACCACGTTCCGAACCTTCCCGGGGGTGAGACGCGTAAAGACACGTGGTGTAACCCGTGTTATAACACCATTCAAGGTCACATTGATATTGAAGGCCAACGCTTCCCGAAGAATTCGTTGATCAAGAAGAAAAACGACGATGATTTGGAAGAACCGTGGGTCCAATGCGATTTCTGCAACAATTGGTATCACCAAATTTGTGTTTTGTTCAACGGACGGAAGAACACGGATGGCGAAGCGCATTTCACGTGCCCTACTTGCATTTTGTCGCAAATCGAAAAGCAAGAGCGAACTGTAACGACCGAACGTCCCAACTCCATGCAACCGGCCAAGACGCTGACGAAGACGGTTTTAGGCGACTTTTTGGAGAAGCGCGTATTGGATGCTTTGGCGGAGGAACGCGTCGCGAGAGCGAAACACCTCGGCATTCCAGTCGAAACGGTACCAACTGCGGAGGATTTAACCATTCGCGTTGTTTCACAAACCGACAAGAAGTGCGACACGAAACCGCGGTTCTTGGAGGCGTTCAAAAAAGATGGTTTCCCGGAAGAATTTTTGTATAAGAATAGAGTCATTTTGCTCTTTCAAAAAATCGAAGGCGTGGACGTGTGCTTGATGGCTATTTACGTGCAAGAGTACGGCGAAGATTGCCCGAACCCGAATCAACGACGAATTTACTTGTCTTATTTGGACTCGGTGAAATACTTTCGCCCAGAAGGTATCGTCGCTAGCATTGGCGAACCGATGGCGCTGAGAACGTTCGTGTACCACCAAATTTTGATTGGCTACCTCGATTACGCCAAACAAAGGGGATTCACGTCGTGTTTTATTTGGGCGTGCCCACCCTTCCAAGGCGACGATTACATCTTGTATTGCCATCCGAAGGTGCAGAAAGTTCCGAAAAGCGACAAGTTGCGCGAGTGGTACATGAAGATGCTTCGTGGCGCCGCCAAGGAAGGCATCGTGCACTCTGTGACAAACATTTACGACGAGTACAATTTGGGCGGCTCTCTGCAAGAAGTTCGGTCGGCGAGAGATTATCCGTACTTTGACGGTGATTATTTTCCTGGCGTTGCCGAAGAGTGGATCCCAGGCATCATCGCCGAACAAGAGGAGCAAAGAAAGCAGATGAAGACGCTTACGACGGGTACCAAAGTCAACGCACGCAAAGCGGCAAAATCTGCCAGCAAAAAAGTCTACTCGGCATCCGTCGACGGTGATTTAGATTCAGAGTTGATGAAAAAGCTCGGCGTGACAATTTCCGCCATGCGCAACGATTTTATCTTGGCGCACTTGGCGCCAAAGTGTACGAACTGTCGCAAGACCGTGGCGGAGGAAAACTTGTACGTTCCGAAGGAGGAAAATCCGAAAGATCCTTTGCGTTTGTGCGAAGAGTGCAACTCTATAGAGTCTGCCATGCCTAAAGAGGAGAAGAAATTCCTAAACAGAGGCGAGTTGGTGTGCCAGAAGTGCCCGCCGTTGCCGGGCGTGAAAGATGAGAAAGTCAAAGAAGAGGAGGACAAAGCTATGCAATCCGAGTTTTTCGATACGCGGCAAGCGTTTCTTTCGTTGTGTCAAGGAAATCACTTCCAATTTGATTCGTTGCGTCGCGCGAAGCACACGACGATGATGGTGTTGTACCACTTGAACAACCCGTCCGAACCAGCATTCGTGGCCACCTGTAACGTCTGCGCTCGCGAACTCGAAGCCGGTGCCGGTTACAGATGCACAAAGTGCGCTGACTTTGACATTTGTGAGGAGTGCCGCGTCCGCGTCGGTCACCAACACCCTTTGCAACGCCAAGGCCGAGGCCGAGGCGAAAAGCAACAAATGACCGACGCCGAGCGCCAAGCCAGACAACAACAAATCGAAAGAACTATGGCGTTGCTCGTCCACGCTTCTTCGTGCACCAACGCCAAGTGCGACAATCCAAACTGCGCCAAGGTGAAACAACTCTTCCAGCACGCGATGAAGTGTCAAACCAAAGCCGCCGGCGGATGCCACTTGTGTCGAAAAATCTGGACGTTGTTACAAGTCCACTCGAAAGGCTGCGTCGCACACGAGTGCCCGGTACCTCGATGCGCGGACTTGAAAGCGTACAGACGTCGCGCGCAAGAGCAAGTCGAAGAGAGACGACGAAAGCAGTACAGAAAATACCTCGCAGGAAATTAAAACGAGAGAGCGTCGTCGCGCGCCGCCGCGGGAGAGGGAAGAAAAGAAATATACCCAAATCGACAGAGAAACGATGTCATTGGTGAAAGAAAACACAAGAAAAGAACCATCATTATATTATTAAAAACATGCTCACACATAGCAGAGAGAGATTAAGAGAGAGATTAGAACTTTTCACATTTAGCGCACTATCCAACACAACATTGTAAGTAAGCAACAACAACAGACCATTCTTTTTTTCAATCACAATCACTTTTTTCTTCACATTTTTTTGCTTAAAGTTCGTTCCGGCCCAACGAACTTACACGCGACGTTCTCTCTCGTGAAATGTTTCGTTTCACGACGGCGTGGACGCCGGACGACGTCTTCGAGGAAGACGAAGAAGAAGAAGAGGAGGAGGAAGAAGATGATGAAGCGGAAAACCCGAACGACAACGACGACAACACCAAAAGGAGGGATCCGAACAAACCGTTATCGTACGAGGAAATCGCGGAGAAAAAAAGGCGAAACTTCACGCAGAGAAACTTGGAAATTCAACGCAAAACGGCGCTACAAAACGCACAGATGTCGTACAGCGCGCACGATGTGCTCAAGAACATGGACGAAGATGCGAACGTGGGGATGACGGACGAGGCGAGAGCATTTTTGAGCATGAAGCCGCTGACAGAGGTTCGCAGAGCGAAGAATAAAGCGCTAGTTCCTGGGGCGAAGCGAACGCGAGTGTCGAGGAAGATGCGAGTGAGCGCCGAGGCGGAGAAAATTTTAGGATTAGCAAACATGCTGTACGTGCAGAATTTCGTGGACGAAGCGATCGAGAAGTGCCACGAGTGCATTACGGTTGCTCCGCACGAAGCTAGTCCGTATCACACGCTGGGTTTAATTTACGAAGAAAAGGGCGACATGGCAAAGGCGATGGATTTTTATTCCATCGCCGCGCACGTGAGCAAGAAAGACGTAGAATTGTGGTTGAGGATTGCGGATATGGCGTTAACGTTGGAAAACAGGAGGCACGCGATCTATTGTTTGAGCAGAGCAGTGAAGGCGTCGGAGGGAATCTTAGACGACGCGGAGAGGAATTTGTTGAGGTTGAACAGCGCAGATTTGTACGAGGAGTTTGGCGAGAAGAGACAGGCTATTGCGCAGTATGAACAAATTATAGAAACGTTAGGACCGAAAGACGTCTTGATTGATCCGTACGAAATACACGTGAAATGCATGAATTTGTGCCTGGAATGTAACTTGAAGCCGAACGCGGCGAAAGTTTTAGGTGGGTACGCGAGGAAGAACGCGGCGAGAGTGGATATGAAGACGATGTTGTTCTTGATTGATTTAGTGAGCGAGTTAGATTGGTGGGAAAAAGTTGTCGAATACGTGGAGTTGTGCCGACGAGTTTGGGAAGAAAAAGGACACTCGTCGTATAATGAGATGATAACGTTCCCGCTGAATTGCGAGGCGATGAAAGCGAGAGCATTAATTATGCTTTCGGGGATTTACAAGCAACACAAAACGGACGAAGATGCGATTAAATATGAGAAAATTTGCGAGGCAAGGTTAAGAGTAGGGAGAATGTGTACGGATGCCATAATGGAAGCGATAGAGAAAGCTGCGCCTCGAGCGAAAAAGGGGGAGAAGAACGTTTTTCCTTTTCCGGATTTGAGCTCTGAAAACTTATTTCGATTGGCGCACGCGTATCGAGAACACGGCAACGATCAACAGAAAGCCATGGAGGTGTACAAAATGCTTATAATATACGACGAAACGCGCGACATCTCGGACGTGTGGGAGAAAATGGCCGATTGTGCTCGAAGGGCGAAGGGTGTGGAAGGTGCGAAACAAGTTTACGAAGAGATTTGCGACACGAGGAAACACAGCGCGGCGGCGAGAGTGCAATTGACGGAGATTTTCTTGTATGAGTTGAAGGACGAAGAAAAGGCGAAGGAGATGTTGCCATCTTTAGAAGAACTGGTAAACGACCGCGCGAACGAGAGTATGTTGCACCGAGCTTCGGAGTTACGAAGAAAGTTACAGGATTGGGATGACTTCATAAAAGAGTCATTGCCGACGGTGCATCAAATCTTGGATGAAGCTTTGGACGTGAAGGCGCGAACGCAAAAATTACGAGCAGATGCGAAGCACGTGCAAAGCATAGAAGACGCGAGAAAAAGCGCGTACTTGAAGAAGATAGGAGTTAAAGACGGCCTGAACAACAAACGGCGAAAGACTGGATGGGGCGGTCGTAACGGCGGCGGTAAAAGGAAGGAAGAAATCGTCCCGTTGTCAAAAGGCGCCTTCAGAGGCTTCGAGAACAAGCGTCTGGAAAAAAATCGCGGGTTGGATAAAAAAATCTTGTCAAAAGAAGAAGTTGCGGAGATTGAGAGAGAAATACGAGGCGAAGGCGAAATTGCCGCTCAGGAAAATTGCGAGGAACAAAACGAAGAGAATGATTGCATAGATGAAGCCGGAGGAGAGACGGAAAAGGATAAATTGCAACGCGATAGAGAAGCAAAAGAGTGCGAGGAAGAAATCAAGGAAATAATGGACCAAATCGACACTTTGAACAAACACAGAGATTCATCTGCAAGTTTTAGCCACCCGACGCAGTTCGCGATGATTGTGCAAGTCTTACACGCGCTTCTCTTGGACGGCGGTTTGAAAGAGGCGCGTTCGATCTTGGATAAAATCGTTGGTTTATCTTTTCCTAGAGGTTTGTCCAAAGAACAAACCGTGGCTATTCGTTACATACGAACAAAACTCTCGCAATTAGAAGGAAACGCGTTCGGTATGGCTGAGCAAGCGAATAAAGTTGTCACCGCTTACCCGGATATTCTTGAAATGTGGAACATTGTCTTACGCGATGGGTGTCGGAACACGACCAACGCAAAGAAAGCTTTAGCTACCGCGAAAAGGGCAATAAAAGCATTCACGTTCCCTGGGAACGAATTTGACACGACAAACTCCGGGACAACTGTAAACGAGAAAGTTCCAGCTTTATTAGCGTCTACATACATCCACGGCTGGAACGACCAATGGGCGGTGGCGAACATGCACTCGAGAGAGGCGCTGCGTCTAGCTCCAGACGAACCAAGTGTACGTTTAGGCATCGCTTGCTCACAGATCCACGGCGCGGTACAAACGCACTTGAACATTAGTGATTCTGAAAAGAACGCGAGAGTTTTGCGTGCAATTTGTCAACTGAGCACGATGGCAAAGCAAAGAAATGACGTGTCGCCTATGGAAGCGGCATACAACGCCGCGAGAGCTTTACACCAAGTCAATTTGCTGTACTTGGCGCAGCCTTTGTACGAGAAGTGTTTGGAGATTAAAGACGAATGCGCGAAAACGAATAAGGTGTTGCCAAAGAATGCAGATTTAAGTGGCGAAGCGGCGTATAACTTGAGCTTAATATACAGAGCGTCTGGATGTGACGACTTGGCGCGAGCCGTGTTGAAGAAATACGGATCGTTTAGATAGATTATTTTATATCATAAACATGGTTTTGTGATTACAACGAAAAACTAGTACAGCAGGATAGGTTTGAAGTACCTATCTTCATCAAAACTTGAATAAGCCTTTCATGCGCTCCATCAGGCGTTGACTGGCGTTCGAATCCGCCATCATCTTCTCGTCCTCGTAGTCTCTCAATTTCATCTTCAATCGAATAATTTCGTTTTGTAACTCGCCAATTCGCTTCGCTTGCGACTCAATCAAAGTGTTCTGCGCGTCGTATAAGCTCGATTCTGCGTTAGACTTATTTCCTCCTCGACCACCGGCGTTGCCTCCTCTCTTCCTGGACGCCGCTACGATTGGTTTCTCGTCGAAAATGTCTCCAATTAATTCATGTAAATCCTCTCCGTCATCCACCTCGTCGTCTTCCTTCATCACTTGCTGCATCATGCTCCCAAACATGTTCAAATTGCTCTTCGGCGGCACGCCTGGACTAGCCAATCGTTCCGCTCTCGGGGAAGTTAAACTCTTAATAGGTCTCTCCGGTCTCGATTTCCGTCTTCTTTCTGCCATGATGTATTGCGTCGAGTTCTGCGGCGCCTTTGGCACGGCTGTTTTCTTCGCCGGAGCCTTCTTCTTTGCCGGCGGTGGCGCCGGCTTTTTCGTCGCCACTGTTTTTTTCACTTGCAACGGTTTCTTCTTGCTATCGTTACTCTTCCTCGTCGCGTTCGATTTCGCTCCCCTCCCGCCGCCGTTCTTCTGCGAAAAAGTTGTTGCTCCTCCACCTGGACTCAACAATTCCGCCGTGACACTCGTTTTCGGGTCGAAAAAAGCAGCCACGGCTGGGTCGAGCGGTTGTCCTCGGCGAGAGGTTCTCGCGGGAGGATTATTAGACTTTGCTGGCATCTCGTTAAAACGCTTCTTCTTTTTGTCGCCACTCGGCGTCGCGTTCTTCTTCTTCTGAATTGGACTCTTCGACTGAATTTTCAACGGCGAAGAGTTGGCTGATTTCACGTTCGGTTTATACGACGGCAATAAATGGTCTAAGGAGTGTCTCTTGCTGCTTTTATTGTTATTGTTGTTGGTAGCCCTGCCCGTTCTTCTTGCTGCGGGCATATATATATATATATATATATATAAAGAGAGAGAGAGAGCGTGTGCGTGCGTATCGGTTCTGTTGTGGCAATTCGACAACCAATTCGAGAAATTAAGATTTCAAATTTGGCCGCTTGTCGACTTTTTGCTGCGGATTTGCTGACTGCGCACAAATGAAACGCGAATGAAACGACGCTATAAATCTATACAAAATGTTACAATTACATATGTACAATTCTACGTTTCCTTCATCTTTTTCTTCACTTTCTACTTTTCTACGTCCACACGCACAACTTCCCGTCCTCTAAACCAGCAAAGAGACAATCCCCCACGTCGCGCACGGAGGTGATTTTTAAGCTCGAAAAAGCTCTCAGCGAGTGCAAGACGCAGAGTTGCGTTTGTTTAGCGTCGATGGCTCGGATGAAACCGCTGGCGGTGCCGAGGAAGATGCATTTCTCGTCCGAGGATACGGAGAAAGAGCTTATGGCATCTTTTCGGGAGATATCGAGGGAGGAGATGAGCGTGCCGTTGGTGGAGTAGGAGCGGAGGACGCCACCGTTTGGAGGATGAGCGGCAACGGCAGCGGCATTCGCGTGATGCTCAATCGACCAAAAAACAAAGATTTTCCCCGTGGAGAACGCGATCGAACACCAAACTGGGACACATACTTTACTCTTATATGTCCCGTTGATATCGTCCGATGGCGAAGGTAACGGTACAGCGTCGCTTAAAAGCTCCTCCTCGAAGAAATCGTTCAACTTTCGATCGCCCTTGTTCGTGTTCGAGTTCGAGGATCCCCCCGACCCGATACCGTTCAAGTCATGCAAAAGACACGTTCCATCGAGCGATCCGCTGACGACGATATCGAGCGATGCGTTGACTGCTATAGAGACGATTGCATCCGAATGCCCAAACTTTTGAAGTTTGGGAAGCACCGGTAATCCAAAACCATTTGGCGTACTCACGATTTCCCAGACGCCAACCGAGGCGTCCGCGCCTCCGGAAACTAAATATCCGTATTTAACGTTCGATTTGTTTGCGTTTGGTGCAAATACGCGATGTTGTACCGCAGATATGCTTCCACCAGAAAAGGCGTGTCCCCCATCGGTGGTAAAATCCAACCGCCAAGGTTTCGACGGGTGTGGCAGTAAATCCATCGCCAAACACTCGACAATGTCCCTGTGACCTTTAGAGCACGCGATTTCCCCGCTCGGCTCGTCACCGGCGTACGCTCGAATCGTTCCGTCCCAAAAGCCGGACACGACGGCGACTCGACCGCCGTCGAGCGTTGCGACCCCGTTTGCGTTGAGAGGATTTTCACCTTCATACGATCGATCGTCCTTCGCACGCGTTCGAGCGCTCCCGATAATTTGCTCTCGAACTTTCATGTCTCTGGCGATGGACCTGCAAGGTTGGTCTTTCGTGCTGTTGTTCGCCGAGTTAATTGGCTCCAACGTTATTCTCGCGTTTTGGTCTTGGAAGTCGAAATCGAGTTTGTGACCTTCCCGAACGACTCTTGCAGTCCATATTTTACGACTCGAGGAAACCGCAACAAGTTTATCGCGGTCGTAAGATAATTGAACGATTGCGTCGCCGTTAAATTGCGCATCTTGGAAAATACCTTGTAATTTCAACGGTTCTGAGGACCTGTCATCGTTTTCATCGTCGGTATCGTCCTCGCCGTTGAATATTCTCAAGCAGGTACCGTATACTGAAGCATAAGCTTCGCGTTTCCTTCGCAATCTAGGGATTCGTCGTGGATGCGGTCGCTTGAATACCTGCGCGGGTGTTTGACCAAAGTTCACGATTTGTGTTTCAATCGCCAAGCGCTCCTGCGGATCTTCAATCGCGTCTAAATCAACCGCACCTTCATACGTCAAATAATAGAACACATTCTTCTTCGATTTTGCGCGAGCGCCAAGTTGTGACGCGCCGAAGACTAAATCAATCCAATCGTGAATAGTATGCGAAACGTGGTCAGATTCTAACGCATCTCTCATAGTTTGGATAAACGTTCGAGTGCTACCGTTGGCCCATTTCGGAAGTACCACATTATCGACTACCGAGCCGTCTTGCCGTTTCCCAAATACGTTCGAGTTGTTATTTTCCAGAAACTCAGGAAGGTAAAAGAATTCTGGGATCAACTCTTTCACATCTGCGGTAGATTCAAGTACTGCCTTCCATGTTTGCGATATATCGGAGAACAATCTATCCGGGTGGTCAAATTTACCGCCTTGTAATTGCCTCGATAAATTCGTGAACGGTTCTAATCGAATCAAAAAATACAAGACGATAGCTGCGGAAGAGTAGTGCGAGCCGTAATGAAAAGCAGGCATAGCCGCATCCGGGTCACTCTCGAGCTGTTTGAAACGCTCGATGAACTGTTTTAAGCGCACTGGGTTTAACGCACCAATGGGTAGCGATAAATCCCGATATACTTTCGGATCCTCAAGATTAATCGTTGCAGACTCGTAATCGCTCAAAATCCACGGAAACACCGGATATTGTGAAAGATCGTGATATGTTCGTCCAGCAAGTTTATTCAGAGCGATTAAGTAATCAAAAGTGGATATTTCGCGATCTTTCCATCTCTTTTGCATCAAGTGCGCCGTGCGTGCTTTTTGTCGTCGGTCCAGAATACTTATGGTGGCATCAAGCGAAGCGATTTTCATTGCCGTCTCAACTCTTAATTTTTTGTTTGCAAAGGCAAAAAAGACTGAGCGACCATCTTTGGTGTACATTTCAACGGCGACATTACGCAGACGCCAACGCATGTGAACTAATTCGACAATGGTATTTACAGGCCATTTCCAGAACCGACTCGGTATGTTCTCTTTATCGTCGTCGATGGAATCCAACGCCGCATCTCGATTGGCAGTGAAGAAAACAACGTCTTTCGCAACATCTAGAGTACCCTCTATGACTAAATCTGAAGATGACACCATACTCACATTCGAAACTGTGAAAAATATGTCTTTTTCGCGTTTCGCTTCGTCGGCTTTGGAGTGCAACCACTCCGCTGTTTTCTGCTTGTCAAGAAGCTTGGACTTTTCGTTCACTTCCTCTTCGCGAAGTCTCTCCAGCTCATTTCGAATCGTTTCTTCGTCTTCATCGGATTCTGTGAGATCGCCGTCGAGTTCATCGTCTTCAATGATGACGCTGCTTTTCGATGGCGTCGGTTTCTCTGTCGATACACTCGCATCAACTTTATCTTTCCATTGCTTCGCGGCAGATTGCAAAATCGGTAAATTTTCCTCTTGCGCCTCGCTGCTGCTGCCTTTTGAGGCCATCGTAGAGTTCGCTAAAGTGTTACTCTTCGAGATTTGTCGTGTTAAAGCATCCATTCTATCTCTTCTTACACGCAAACGTCGTCCAATAGAATCTTCCTTATCGCAATCGAGAACATACAAGCCATCATCGAGATGATCACTTTTCACAGTCATCATCGATGCGTTACTTGCAAACACCTGGTCTTGTGCCTTTTGCCACCTCGCTTTCAAACCAAACAAAAGACGACGTAAGGATCCTTCATTCTCTTCGACGGCAAATTGCTCGTCCGCTATTCGTTTGTCGCATTTGTCAATGTTGGCTTCGACTTGCGTGATTTGAATTGCAAACGCGGGAGGTGCGGACACGTCTTCCCAATCTTCGTCCTCCGTCTGGTTCGCGTCTTCTGTCATCGATAGATCCTTCTTTTTACGTTCGGCATCCGGAATAATATCCAATATGCGAGCGTCTTCTGGATCATTTTCAGCATCTAGGCACTCTGAAATATCAGCTTTACATTGCGAAAGCGCTTTTGCATTGTTTTCATGACTATCTAGTAAACTCGACAGGAGCAGCTTGGCATGCGCATATTTTTCACAGTTGCTACTTTTAGTAACGCGAAGAAAATACGCGAACGCTTTCGGATGTTTAATTTTGACGTTGACATCGTCTCCGTCGATCGCTAATTCGACGAGTGCTTCTCGAATCTGACTCGATTCGTCATTTACGACGGTTTTGTTGTTCTGCCCAAACAAGGCTTCTCCGAGAGCATCGATGGCGCCGTTTGCCGCAGCAAAATCCATTCTGCGTTCGGATTCGCTCGTGCCGAATTCCTTTTCTGCAGCCGAAGAGGTATTCTTACTCGAAGGCGTCGCTTTTAGAGCGAGGCTTTTCAAAGCGTTCTTGATGTTTTCAATCGCTTTCGTGTGGCCGCGCGTAGGAGAAGGTTTCTTTTCTTCGCCGTCGCGAGTGTCCTCGTCGTTGTCACCAAGCACCGACTCGATTGGGGATGCCGTCTCGGGGAGCGAGAACGCCAAATGAAGTATCCGCGCCGCCATGGCCGAATCGGACTTGCGTTCACTCGCAAAAGACGGCGTCGCATTCGGTAACAACATCGGTGCAAGTGCTATAGCAAATCCTCCGCAGTTCGAAACGAGCTCGAAACAAAATCGGTGTGTCTTCGATGCACGTCTGAGAAAGGCGAGACAATCAACTAAGAAACCATCGTGCGCATCTGATCTCGAGGCAGCTGCACATAAAGATTCAATAGCATCGATGCAGTAAACACCATCGATATCGATGGTTTCGTCCATCAAGATGTTCTCGAGAATTTCAAATAAACCTTTGCGGAAGGCGTCATCCTCTGCTGGACAGAACTTTTCGAGCGCACGAACGATTCGTCGAACAGGTAAGACACGTAAAAGCTCCGCGTTTGAACAATTACTTCTTAAAAAGTCAATATACCCCGCACGCGCACCCTTACACGTCGATTTCGCCCAGTTTACTGGGTTGAATATTTCAGATCGAGCATCGCCCAACGCTGCCAGCCATTCTGGTGTTTGCACTGCGCCGTGTTTTACCCGAGGTTGTTGACCTGCGCAACTCTTGGCCAACCAATCAAACGCCGGAATAAGCTCTTTAGAGAGTCGATTTGGTGTTATTGAATGCGCGGTTAATGCTATGATTTTTTCTCGCGCGCGAAGTGGGTATCCGCCATCTGAGAGTAACGCTGCGATAAGCGAAACAGCCGCAGGGAGCACTTTCAAATCGTCAGCAACGGTTTTCTGTTGTTCGAGAAGGTCGGGGATGAGGTGTTCTGCACCACCAAGTGATCGGCAGACATCCGCAGCAGAAGTTGTGTTGCACACTCTCGTACAAAGTTCGTCATCGTCATCATTTTCAGACGAGCCTTTAATCACATTCAGGTTTCTATGAGTGCGCATGTTTCCAGTTGCCGCGGTAGCATCAAGAGTCAGTTTTAAACTCGAGCGCAAACTCTTCTCGAAAATATCTTTTGCAGCAGATATTGGAATACCCTTGCGAAGAAGCAAGATGGATGGTTCGGCTTCAGTCGGCATGAACGCACCGACGTACTCGGCTCCTAAAGCGTAGAGTAGGAGCGCTGCACTGAAATCCACAGCCTCTGAGAAAACTCGAAATGTTGCAAACTGACCTGTGAAAGGTCTTGCAAAGTTTGCTATACCAGCAGCAGCTCCGATGTGCAATGAAACCGTGCCTTTGTTGCCATCGTACGAAGAGTTTGGCAAAATCGGATCCCCTACCGCTGTATTCGCAATGCTCTGCGCGACGCTTGTCGCCACGTTCGCTCGATTCCAGGGGTATTTCAACTTTTGCGGGTAAGATTCGTTGCCATCGACGCATATTCTCGCGTTTGCGTTCGATGCACTGGCATTTCTACCTCCAAGAATGAGACCACCACCTTTGATTGATACAAACACATGCGTCCACTTTCCTGGTATAATTGGGCAAGAGGTGTCGTAAAACGAGCAATCGTGCCTTTCACCGTTGGGTAAAAGCGAGGAGAGTTTGAGAGCTCCGTCTGGACGTAACGAACAACACAAACCAACGCCAGCTTCGGTGAGAAGACTAAAGATTCCTTGTTCCGCTGCCGCGCTGCCTTCATTCTTTTCCTCTTCAATTTCTGCGCGTATCCACATCGAAACTGTTACGCCGTTTGAACACTCCGCAACTTTCCTCTTAACATGAACCCCACCAGAAGCGCCACCTGCGAAATCGAAGAAATTTCGGGGCGCGTCGTTAATTGCCGCGCGTTTTAAAGCGTCAATGAGTAATCTTTTGTATTCGGACGAGCGCAACTGCTTCAATGTTTTCATCGCATGTCGGAGTTGTAACGCGGTGAGACAGTGCGCAGCGCACGATTCAATGCATTTAGCGATGTTTTCAACGCATGTGGAATCGTGAACGCTTGATTCAGCGTCGCCCTTTTCCTCTTCATTGAAATTGCACCACCATTCGAAAAGGTGCGTGAGCGCATCCGCTTTTGTCGCGCACTCTCGCGAGGCGACTGATCTTTCGAGTAATTCGGCAAGGAAGCGCAACAAAAACAGCTGAGAGGACTTTGAACACCGTTCGCTGTTTCGAGCGATTGAGATTGCAATTCGCAGCGCGCCCGGGTTTCTCAGAGTTGTATTATGCGCACGCGAAAAGCTATTCTCGTCAATACTATCGTCATCACATGCGAACCGAAGCGCGGTCATGAGTGTCACCTCACTGGCGAAAGAACATTTGCCTCTTTCGTCAATTCTCATGGCTTCAATCAAAGCGTCGTACCCTACGCTCTGTTCAAACGCCTGTGCGGCATCAGCGCTCGTTTTTATTGCATAATGAATCGTTTCAAGCGCGGTGGAAGCAACCATTTCACCGGATTCACCGTCGCAGAGCGATGCCAACGTGAGAAATAAAGCGCCGTTTTCAATGGTTGCCCAATTTTGGCACTTACGCACGCTCGCTCGAGGTGTTCTCTTGGCAATATTCCGAATTGACTTTAAAAGAGGGATCAAAACACCACCACTTTTACTTGTGTCACTTTCTCTGTCAAAAATGCGTGCTTTTGGTAACGCTTGAAAAAACGCTTTGATCCAAAGGAAAAAGGCGTCGATGTCAAAGAAAAGCTCCGAATCTGCAGTACGGGTTTGTTCCACGGCGATGTATGTCGCTAAACTTGAAGCAAACTCCAAAGACTCATCGTTTACCCATAAAAAATCGTCAAATAATACAGTCAATAGCGAAGAGGAACGCGCTGAGGCGAGACGAAGAGAAGGATCTTCGGTTTCTTTTGCCAATGCTTGAAGAAGCTCCGCGCACGCTCTCGCACACTTTGTCTTGGCGTCGCCTTCCACTGTTTCCTCCATGTCTCCAAAGACAAACATACCTCGTGGACACATCCATACTCGAACTTGACTATGCACAGCTGCAGCTATTCTATTCGGAGCTTCGAGTTCAATTAAGGCTCTGCAATCTCGAGGATTGTTTCTATACACTATGCGCAATAAAGCTCCCGCTAACGCTTCGCATGCTGAAGGATGGAATACGCGCTGACAAAACGCAGACAAAATATGTTGCAACGCGTTTTCATCCCCTGCTCTCTTGTTATCAAGTGCTAATCCAACTAATAATATCGTTTCCTCGCGCGCGAAATAAGTTTCTTCGTCTTCATCTTTGGTACTCTCGCCTCCACCATCTATTGTAGGAACTTCACCGAATGTTTCCGAGTTTAACAAAGTTTCCCACACATTTGCATCGATGATGGCATCCATTACAATTTCATTATTTGTATTTACTGTGAGCTCGCCACTTTCTTCTTGCTCTTCTTCTTTGCTATGACGGTTGAACGTGTGTATCACGAATCTCGCCAACCCCGCGCGCAACTTCAAAGCGCTTTTCTTCGAAATGGACGATGATTGTATCGAAGAACCAACGTTTACAATCTGCAATGCTACTTCATCCGATTCATTCTTTGTTATGAAACTAGCGGCAGTAGTGAAAGCAGAATCCATGATGATGTTGGCATCGTCGTCGTCGTCAATCGTGCTACACGTGACTGCTACCGCCAAGGCCCCGGCGACTGCACGATCTTTTGCTTCTGAGGCGCGAGCAGATTTCCTTGAAATTTCCCTCGAAACAGACGAGGACGCGAGTGAAAGCGAGCCTAACTTATTCAGCAATGATGTTTTCAACGAAGTTTCCCCGGACAAGGTATCTTCTAACAAGTTTGTAGGCATGCGCCCCGTCCCTTCTAGAACGACATCCAACGCACCGTTCGTATTCGCAGACGATGCCATGTTCTCATCGCCCATAACCGCGCACCCGATTGCACGCAACGCTATGAACTCGCACTCTATACTTGACGCAATCTTTTTTAGTTGAACGTCTGATGGTGTCAGCGATGCTGCCGTTTGCATGTGTTCATTACTATTATGAACTCCTGAAAACCTAGCGCGCGCTATGCGGGCAGCTTTCATGACTTCCACCAACGCACTCACCGCGTTCGATTCGAACAAAAGTCTCGCGTGGCGCGTCGATACCGCAGTGAATGCATCATTAGGAGCATGTTTATCTTCTTTCCAACGGTTTTCATCTGGATCTGCAAACCATAGAATTGCCTCACAACTCGCCACGCATACCTCAAACAACGCGTTCACGACTCGATTCGCATGCTCCCCATCGACCTCGTTCACGGATATTCCTCGAAGTTTACTCGCCGAGAATTTTGCAATCGAGCTCATCTCTTGAAGTACATTTCTACCATTACTACTCGACGAACTCATCTCTAAAAATATTCTCCGGTTCCGTTCACTCGCGCACATTCTTGCCGCCGCCCGAATCGCCGCACGTCCAGAACTCACCTCATCATCGTCGTCCTTCGCATCTCGTTCTACTTCTTCTAATTCCTCGTTATCATTACTAAACACTTCTAATTGCCTCGAAAACTTCTCTTTTGCTCGCATCAATTCTTGAAAAACGAGTTCTAAAACCTTCCGCGGATGTCCGCACCGACCGACGCCGACAGCGATTTTCCCGCCCGGCGTTTCCACTTTGTCCACGACCTTCTTCGCGTCCCAACTGTTTCGCGCGTCAGCCATCAGCAGTCGCACGAAAGCATCTCTCGTCTTTGCATCGTTCGCGTGCGCCTCAAACTCCTTCATCATTTTTGCCAGCATCCTCTCGTTGTCTAGTGTCTCGTCAAACATCACGTCTTTCACGTCTTTGTCTTCCTCCGCGCACCCGCTCGCGGAGACTGCGTTCGATTTTTTCTTCAACAAGGCGCTCTTCTTCCTCTCGAATTTACTCCGAAAGGAGGAAGAGGACGGAGAAGTTGAAGCGATGCTGCCGGCGGAACTCACGCCAGCAGACGCGGACGCTCTGTTCGACGACCATTCGTTCGCGACTTCCGCGTCTAACACGTTTGTACCTCTGTTACCGCGATGATTTTCTTCGTCGTCGTCCTCCTCCTCATCTCCGTTTGAATGAGATACGACTTTGTTATAAATTTTACTCGTCGCCGTTCGGAGGAGATTCATATCTCTCGCGTTTGTGGCCCGTCACGCAGACACGCGCAGAGAGAGAGAGAGAGAAAATGGAAGAGAGATAAAGATTCAGCGAGAGAAGATTGCTCTCTTCTCTTTATTTGCGCGGCGTCCGTTCAGAATATCTCTTGTTCTCTTCTTCTTTTTCTCTCTTTGAAAATGACGAACTTTCTCCACTTTTTTAGGGAAAGAATACTAAAAATAGGGGATGATCACGCGCACATAAACTTTCGGTTTTCGCGCAAACATGAACCCGAACGAGGAAGATTGCGATCGCTCGGACCCCACGGATGCGTTATTCGAGACTTTTTTCGCGAAATCTTCCTCCGGCGCGGACAAATCTCGCGCGCTCGAAATGCTGAAAGCTTTGTCTTTCGAAGCAGATAAAGTGCGATGGATTCAAACGCACGCGCGGTTTTCTTCGCTGATTAAAGCGTGCTGCGTGGATGAAAGTTACAGCGAAGACATGTCGATTATCGTGGCGAACTGTTCCGGTGACCAGGCGAAGAAAGCGCGACGTGAGGTGTATCGATTTCAATCGGGGGAGAAGGATTGCGAAGTGGTTCTCGATACCGTTGATTTTCAAGACGGCGGCTTGGGATGTTACGTGTACGACGCGGAGAAGAAAATGTGCGATTGGTTTTTGGAGACGTGCAAAGAAGAGAAGAAACGAGACTCGTTTGAAGGGAAGCGAGTGTTGGAGCTAGGCGCGGGCGTTGGGTTGCTCGGATTGTTCCTTGCGAAGCAAAGAGAGGAAGTCGTAGAGCTTCTTGTGGCGACAGAATACGTTCCGTCTCTGTTGAACGTCCTCGAGCTGAACGGCGAGACGAACGGGTTATCATCGGATGAAAAGAAGAGATTTGTAGTAAAACGATTGTTATGGGAAGAGGCGTGCGAGATGGAGGAACGAGATGATGGAAGCATCGCCGATGGGTCAGTTTCGAGCCTAAAGATTAAGGACGACGACGACGAAATGAAATGGAAACTCTCGACGCTGAGTAGACCGACGAAGGAAGAGGAGCGATTTGATATCGTCATAGGAAGCGAATTGGCGTACGATGAAAGAATAATCCCTCCGTTAATTTCTGTGATTGATATGTTTATGAAAGAAAATGGCGCGGCGTGGATATCTGTGGTGGACAGATACGAAAAGAAAGGGGTCATGCTCGAATGCTTCGAGAAAGAAATGGGTAAACACGCGAATCTTTTCTTCGAGAAACGCGTCGCGGATGGCAATTTTCACTTGTATCGCCTCGTGAAGAAAAATAGCTAGTGAGTAGATAGTTGCGTAGAATCTTTAGATGCATTTGTAAAGTATCATGTAGAAGTTTGTATGTTGATGCAAAATTTATGAGTGTGTCTCTCTTTGTTTCTCTTTTTACCATTCGTGCCGCTCTCCTTCTGCAAGCTTTAGCGAGGCGATGCCTCACTTTCGTCTTTCTTTGCCTTTTCGGGTTCGCTTAACCACTCGCAAAAATTGTCCAAATCAATCTTACCGTCACCATCGGTATCCAAAAGATTAAAAGCGACGTTGAAATCTGTATTCAACGACGTCCATTGGACGTGCTCGTTTTTTGCCATCTCGGTAAGAAGCTTTCTCAACTCTTCTTCGTTGATCTCGCCGTCCGCATCTTCGTCCACGTCGGCAAACAAGGATGCAAGCACCATCGCTCTTTCTTCAGTCAAGCCATACTGCTTGTAGCTGAAACCGTGCTCGTCGATGGCGTTTTTCAGTTCAAAGTACGCCGATAAACGTTTCAGCTCTGGCATGTCCTTTAGACTCTCGTCTGCGAGCTTTTTGTCTTCGAGGATGGCTCTTTTAACTTCGTTAAGTTTCTGCAGAACTCTCGTCGCGGAGACGGCTCTTCGAATCGAACGAAACGACGATAAATCCGGCTGATTGGCGGCGTCAGAAGCCAGCGTGTGCATGGCTTTCGTGAATTTGTCCAAGTTTGCAAACGAGAAAAAAAACAAACTGTAAACGAACGAGAAGAACACGACGGTGTGCGCGACCGTTTCCACGCTAAAAATACCGGCGCAAATGAACAACGCAAAGGCGATGCTTTGACTGACCAACTCCGACGTCCCTGGTTCCCACGCCAACGGGGCACCGTTCAAGAGAAAGATTGAATATATCGCCACCGTCACCCCGAGGTTGAATATAATCGACATCGCTTCAAACAGAACCAGTTTCACGTTTTGTTTCACGACAATTTTCCTCAGCTCTCTTGGCGTTTGAATACCCATGGATTCAAAATTCTTCGCGATGAGTTCTGCCGTTTCGATCGTCATTTTACTTTTCAACGTCGATTGAAAGATTTCTTTCGCGTCTTTCACGGACATTTCTTTTTCATCCATCCACGACGCCGTCTTCTTCGAGGACGAGGACTTCGGCTTCTCCTTCGTGCCCGTCGGGGTTGTCGTATCTTTTTGCTGGGAAAAAATACGTGCGCTCTCTCTCCTTTTCGGAGACCCCGCGACGCGCTTGACGATCTTCCCCGGATTGAACATGAGCGTATTATTCTTTACTGGTGCTTTTCTTGAGCGCGCGCGTGGGAGGAATGTCGGCGAAGCGAGCGCGAGCATAATCACGTCCTGCGATAGGAAGCGCGCGCGTGCACTTGATGTGAAGAGAACGTCTTGTTTTTTAGATACAAAAAATTAAAGCGAAGAAGAAAAAGACGAGGCAGAGAGATTCGCCTTCCTCTCTCGTTCTCTGCTTCCTCTCATCGATACATCTCTGAAAACGAGAAAAGTCTGAGCAATAGTAGCGTGCGTGCGTATGTGTGTGTGTGTGTGCTAACTCTTTTAAAATGATGTATTTAAAACGTGTTATGATTTATAATATTTTATTCGCGTGCGTTGTCGTTCGTGTTGTTAAATGTCCTTTTGTGTTCTTTTCTTCTCACTTAGCCTCAGCTGGCATGGACCTATCGCCCATCCCGCCATCCTGCAAAAGTCGAATGCACACGTCGCTATCTTGGGGCGCGAAAATCAACCCGTCGTGATCATCCAATTGAATCTGGTAAGGCGCGTAATCTCTCGGTCCCCACGTCGGGTGTCGATACCACAACGCGACGATAGTCCCCGCCGCCCATCCGTCCTCGCCTTTCCCGATGCAACATTCCACTCTCGTATCTACGCCAAATCGCAACTCTACGCCTTCCGGAGGCCCTTCACCCTCCACGAGCTCTGGTCCTGGCGGCCATTCCAAGTCATCGCGGCCTTCTATCCAGCCTTCGATGTACTCTTCCGGAGGCATTTGTTCGTCTAGGATTTCTTGCGTCACTTGCGTCGCTTCAAACGGGAGGCCGAAGACGCACCTGTTCAGAGTGCATTCAGAGAAAGAAAGAAGCGTTTTGCAGGTCAGCGGTAAAGTCTAACGAATTGCGATGAGGTCCGATTGAAAGAAATATCGCGAGCAAAGGAAAGAAAGATGCCACATCCTTCTCTCGCGCGGGAGATGAACCCGAGAGTGTGAGAAGCAAGACAACCCGAGAGAGAAAGAGAGAGAAGGCAAAGTCCAATTCCAAAAGAAACACATATAAACACAAAAGATGACGACGCACCCAACGTTCCCTTTAAACAATAACCTCACGACCGTATCAATCGGCGCGCAGTTCGGGTCTCCGCACTGGATTTCCGACACGTCCACGATGCAGTCGTGGTTCTGCAAGACTTCCGCGGGAATGTACGATTCCGCCCATTTCTTCACCTGCGCGATCGCCGCTCTTTTTTTCTTCTCGTTCAAGTCGTTTTCCGCGGACGGAAGCGTGAACGGTCCCGGCATTTTATGTCTTTACGTGTATTATATATATTTGTATGACGTGTGTGTCGGTGTGTCTGCGTATTCTCTGCGGTAAAACAGAAAGAGACGCCTTCTTCTTCTTCCTCTTCTTTTCCTCGCCCGGTTGGGTGCAACTCACTCTGCCGCCAAATTGGACATTTTTTTTTTCCAATCGATGGCTTCGCGTCACAAACCTCTTCAAATATCGAGCGCGCGCGCGCACACGCGAAAGCCGCTCTCTCAACGACGACAAAACAGAAACGCACGAACGAGCTTTAAAAGTTGCGCGGCACCACCTTTCCCAACGCGGCGGCGCGAGAAAAAGACAGAGAAGACAAAAAAGAAGAAGATGTCGTTCATGGGCCGTCTGGCGAACTACGTTCTGAACGAGTTCCTCGTCGACGCGTTGGCAAACTCAAAGACGTTTCAAAGATTTGCGGTGCGCGCGGACGACGCGATGCGGAAAGGAAACGTGTACAAGACGGTTTCGGAAGGCGCGACGAAGGCGAAGGAAAGCGTGGAACGGTACGCGGAGGAGGCGAAGGAAGTCGCGGAGAAACTCGCGAAAGAGGCGACGAAGAAACCGCCCTCGTGATGATGGTGACGAGACGGTGGGACGCTCGATGAGAGAGAGAGAGAGAGAGAGAGAGAGCTTTCTCGTCGAGACGCTTTGTATATTATTATTATTATTATTACTATCAGTGCTAAATGTTCACATCCGAGCTTCCTTCGTCGTCTTTTGCTCCTTCTTCTCTGCGTTTCGCTCTCTTTCTCGCTCTGTCGTTGTTCGCGACGACGTGTTGTTCGTAATACGCGTCCGTCGCGCGCGCCTTCACGTTCGTCGCGCCGGTGGCTTCGAGCACTAAGGACTCGTCGTTCAAAATATTTTGTAGAAGTGTAACGCCTCTTTTTTAAATTCAAATTAATCTCCACACACGTTTCTCAAAGTGGATTTTATACTCCGGTCATGACTGAAAACGAACGCAACGAGGACGACGACAAACACGACGACGAAACGATCACGCTCCTCGTCACGCCCGGAGCGGCCGCGTTGGCGTCGTTCAACGCGAACGAGGACGTTGAAAGAGACGCGCTGATTGAAAAGGCGTTGAATGCGAGATGCGAGGAGGAGAAAAAACTGAAAAAGATTGGCGAAGAGGATGAGGAGAAGAAGGACGACGACGACGTCGAGAGGAAAAGGTACGACGCGGTGAAGCGCGCTCAATTAAAAGCGCGCGCGAGAGTCATGGAGGAGAAGAGGAAAGCGGAATTGCGTCTCGCGAAGAGCAGCGGCGGTGACGAGAGTACGACGAAGAGCAGGAATGTTTTGAAAGAGAAGATTCGTTTGAACGTTCAAAACAAGGACAAAACCGATTCGGAGAAGAAAAAAACCAAAATCAAGAACGGGCTAGAGATGGTTTCGCACGTGTTGATTCCGTTCGAGACGACGAAAGAGAACAGGGATACGATTCAAGCGAGCGGGGTGGATATTGGTGCGACGTGTATTTGTGCGCTTCCGAACTCGTTGACAATCGCGTGCGGTCGCGAAAACGGTTCCGTGGATATCGGGTTCGCGAAAGGCGAATTGAACGTGCAAAGGAAGATGAATCCAACGGTGCCTCAGCAAAGATTAGAGTTGAATAGAATTTGCGAGAAAGTTGCAAAAAATAGTGGAGTAAAATCTATACGACTGAAAGATGACGTATTGGCGATTGGTTTCGATAACGGTGCGTTCGTTAAAATTGTCGAGCCGGGATGTTTCGAGGAGAGAGGATTGACGCAAGAAACGTGCGTTTTGAGAGCGCACGAAGCGCCGAAGGAAGTTCAGGATATATTCAAACGTGTCGCGGGTGGGAAGTTGTTGGGACCACACGTATCGAGGAAAGCGAATTGTCGCGCTCAGGTGATTTCGAAGGATTTGGAGGTTCTCTTTTTCGGCTCGCCGGTGTTTCGCGACGGTAGCTTTTTCGCCACGAGAGAGGTGTACAAGAACAGAAAGAGGAGGAAGAAAAAGCAAGAGGTAGGAGAAGGAATAAAGACAAAGAAAACGTTAATTTCGAAAGGTTTTCTCAACAAAACGAGAACCACTAGTAAGCAGATACCATCGCCACCGGTCACCATCGAGGAAGTCCACGACGGCGATAACGACGACGACGAAGACGACGAAGACGACGAAGACGACGATTTTACTCTCACGAGATCATTTGATAAGTTTGAAACGGCATCGGAGATTAGCGAAATGTATGACATTATGCTTTCAGACATGAACGAGAAGGAACAGACGGAAGCTTTGAATAAGCCGTATAGAAAGAAGAAGCCAGAATTGAACGCAAGCGACACCGTCAAGAAGAGCACCGCGGAAGAAGAAGCGAGAGTTTCAGAAGAAGAAGAAGAAGAAAGAGGAGGAGAAGCAGAACCGCGCGTAGATGAAGAAGAAGTAGAGGAAGAAACGCCTACGGTTGTCACGTATCGATTCAGTGCACACGCGCATCCGGTGCAGTCGCTCGCGTATTACGACGCAGATACCGAGACGACGCTCATTTCTGGTTCTAACGACCGTACCGTTGCTTTTTGGGATCTCGAGAAGACGTTTGACGACGAGACTTCGTGTGATGTTTTACCCTCGCCAATGTTTAAGTTTGACGCGGGAACGGAAGTTCGCGCGATGATTGTCTCAAAATCAAAACGAGTTCTTTATCTCGCTGGCGCCGATAAGTGCGTGCATATGTTCGAACTGCTCTCTGAAGCTAAAAACAAAGATATTCCATCTGGAGCTTTGAAAAAGAGAACGTTTCCATGTTATCATGAAGGTTTCATCACAGCACTTTCCTTGTCGCAAGACAACACGCGATTATTCACTGGGTCCGAATATAGCGACGTGCCTGACGACGGATTCTCGAAAAACTACAATGCCGGAGACGGAACTATGTGCGTCTGGGACGTCTCCACCGGCGAAGCGACGGATGTCGTCCGCGTGCACAAAGGCACAGTGACACAGATTTTAGTGAGCGACGACGACGACGAAACGATACACACGGCTGCTTTGGACGGGTGCGTGCATCGAATGAAACGAACCGAACACGGAAAGTTACGCTTGAACTTTGAAGACGGAAGAAGGAAGATGCGCAATCCTACGTTTGGATTTAGAAAAGGGTTCCTCTAAAATATCTATTTTACATGCTTCTTACTAAATTACTTCTTCTTCTTGGAGACTTTCCCTGTTTTCACTTTCGTAGGCGTTGACTTTTCTTTCTTGCCAGCTTTCTTCTTACCGCCGCCGTATTTCTCCTCCAATCTGGCGAACAAATCATCCGCCGCGCCCGCTCGACTCTTATTCTTCGCCAGTATCAACGCCTGCAAATCGCCCATGCCATTTTCCTTCCCAGTACCGCTGCTGCCTTTCAACTTCTTCTTGCTCACTCTGTTCCCCAACGGATCGATCGGGGCAGCTTTCCCCCTCACGTGTTTCTTCAAGTACTCCTCAAACTTTGGATACTTTTCTAAACTCGCGTCCGCTTCGATAATCTCCGCGAATCGGTGCGAATCAAACTCGATATCCGAACACATTTGCCATTCGAACACTTTCGTCATGTCGCCCTCAAATCTCACGTAGCACGCTTTCAAATCTCTCGTTTCCTCTTCGCTCCCTAAATATTCTTTCGTCACTTGCAATATGTCCTCCTCCGTGACTTTCTTATACATCGTTCGATAATACTCGTACAAGTCGTTAAACTCCTCCGAATCCATCTCGTCCACTCGGCCGGTTTCATCGTACACCTTTCTCTTCTTCTCGTCGCTCAGAACCGCGTACACTTTCTGCAACGTCTGAAACTGCTTCGACGCATCTTTCGACGGATTTTTATCCGGATGTAACTTCAGAGCGAATCGGTGATAGGCTTTTTTAATCTCCGCAGGCGTCGGAGAATCTTCTTTTTTCAATCCCAACGTCGCGTATAAATCTTTTGGATAGTTGTTGTCTTCTTCTCCGTCGGAATCATCCGAATGATTATTTTCTTCGTCTGAATGATGAGATGACATGATTGGAAAGATGACGACGAGATTGACAAAACAGAGAACGACGACGCGGCGTTCGCGCACCTGGGGAGGGGATTCTCTCTCTTCGCGTCCAAGTTGTGGCCCTCTTCTCGTGGGTGCTTTTCTGGATGTTGGAGACATTTTTGAATTTTTATAAAACCCTAAATATTAAAATTTCTTCCTCTACTTTTAGGGAAAAAAAGGGCGGCTCCGACTTCACATCGCTCCCCCTCTCGCACTCAAGGCGCAAAAGAAAGCGCTTCTTTGCGGAAGAAGGTTGTGCACAAAGAGACGACGAGAAGAAGCAGCGTGGATTTTACGAGATAAAAAATGTCGTCAAAACTCGTGAAACAATCGCTCAAACGCGCGAAAGGTTCGCCGTTGGACGTGCACATTCGCAAGCACAAATTGAAGAAACAAAAGAAGAGCTTGAAGGAAAAGAGGGAGAAGTTGAAAGCGGAGGAACAGAGGAAGTTGGAGTTAATGGGAGAGCAAGTGGACGAGAAAGTGCTGATGGCGAGGAAGAGGAGACATTTGGCGTATTTTGCGATCGGGTTGAACGATAGCGGGAGGGTTGGGGAGATGGAGAAATTTTTAGGTAAAAATGCAGGGAAGAAGAAGAAGAGAGGAGGTGATTCGTCCGAAGACGAAGACGACGCCGGAGACGATTGGGACGTTGATGACTTATTCGCGAATGCAAAGAAGAAAACGTGAATTGAAAAATTCTTCGTCTTAGATCATTATTCATAGTTTCTAGCGCTTAGCAATATCTATTCTACAACATGTACTATTTCTTGATACCTTTTGCTTTCAAATGTCTTGTACTCCCGGAACCGCCGAGAACGGTGGCGATGTCTGCCCATTTACTCGGACGTTCACCTGGAATGCGTTCGTTAGACGCACATAAAGCTCTGCGTTCTGCTGCATCTAATGCCGTTTCGTCGTTTGCATCTTTCAATGTCTTGTCTGCACCGAACTCGAGAAGCGCACGGAGCGTATTTTTGTGACCATTCACAGACGCCCAATGCAAAGGCGTCCTTTCAAATCTGTCGCGCGCGTTGATCAAATCTTGTGGTTTCTTGGAGAGCATGAGGAAATCGTTTATGAGCGATTTGGCGCAACCGTATCGTGCGGCTGCGTGTAACGGAGTTTGTTCGTCCTCGTCTCTGCTCTGTACGAGTTTCGCCAAAGCGGACTCGGAGCATGTCTGCGCGAGAATAGCAAGCACTCTCCCGGCCTTTGCCGGGTTGCGAGCGGTGCAATGTAGCAAATTTGCCCTTCGGGCACCTCTGCAAAGCTCCAAGTCTGTTTTGAAACCGCCGTATGATATCAGAGTGTCAAGCGTTTCGGCGTGACCGAGTTGACACGCGAGACATACCGCCGCTTCGTCGCGAATGGGAGAGCGCTCCTCGCTCTCGCGAGCTTGCAAAATCGCCTCGATTACTTTGAATTGATTCCATTTCACGAGCGAACGAATGAGTGATGTTTCATATTCGGAATGTCTTTCGACTTTCGACACGTAGTTCTCTTTGTTCCTCCCATTTCGTTCGGTCCACGTTTCTGGCAAATCTAGCGTTGAGGCGAGATGCGAAGCGAACGCGAGCAATACCGGTCTTTGCAAAAGTTCGTGCGGACTCAACGCGCCGAAATCTTCACCAAAAATCCCGCTTCCTTGCACTCCATTCATCGATGGTGAAGTCGAGATTTGACTGAGTGTTTCTTTTAGCTTTCGCACGACGCTTAATGCACCCAAAGAATCACCGCCCAGAAACACAAAATTAGAGCTTAAGCGCAAGACAGGTTCTGCACCATTCGCATCAAGATCCAACGCCGAACGAAAAGCATCAGCGATGGCAAAATCGAGCGGAGTTTCAAGACAATCACCACCATCGTCTCCTTCATCTTCGAACGCTAGATTTGTCATTTTCTCCGCGATGAGCGTTCCCATGTATTCATCAGAGAGAAGCAAACGCCTATCAATTTTGCCGTTCGCAGAGAGTGGTAAAGCAGGTTCGTGTAGGATAAAAATCTGTTTCGGGCGCATGAATTTCGGCAACGTTTTTGAAATGCACCACCGTATCGACATCGAAAGATCAGTTTTAATCGATGCCAAGGTAACATCCTCATCTAACGAGTTTTCTGAAACACAACAAAATAAGACCAGCTCGGATTTTGAGAGCGCGCAGGCCGCGATGGCACTCACAAAACTCTCACACGCTGCCATCGCAAGGCTTTCCACCTCTTCAAGTTCAATGCGAACACCGTTTATCTTCACTTGCGAATCTTTTCGTCCAAGAAAAATTAACTCGCCGCGTTCAGATTCTTCGTCGTATTTTGCGAAATCACCCGTTCGGAAATAGCGCGTATCATTCAGGGTGACAAATCGCTCGCGAGTAAGCTCCTCGGCTTTAAAATAGCCTTCGCCGACTTGTTCGCCGCTTATATAAATCTCTCCTATCTTTCCCCGATCGAGCGTTGGGTCTAATATAATAGTTTTTTTGTTTGACTCGTCGCGAGCAAGAACAATAGATACACCGTCGAGTGGTTCGCCGATTTTTTTCGAATCTGAAGCGTGTCGCATTTTGCCAAAGGTTTGATACACCGTACATTCAGTCACTCCGTACGTGTTTGCAACTTCAACGTTTTCCTTATCCATGAGCTTCGCGAGGAGTTGTGTGCTCGCGCGTTCACCACCTAAGGTTATGAATAACGGCGCTTCAATCGCCAGCAAATCTGCATCTGAAAGTGTCGATGCGAGCGATGGTGTCAAAGCGCAAAAATTTGCTTTGGATCTTTTGAGGAATACGCCCAAATGTTCAAACGTCGCCGCCTTTGTCTTCCCAACGTGCAATGCACCACCGGTGACGAAACAACTCAAAGCATCACCGTAACTCGGATCAAACGTGGACGAAGACGCCATGAAAATTGCACTTTTCTCCGTAATATTCAACCTCTTGTTTCTTGCAACGCAGTACGAAAACAGCGCCTTTTCGGAGACGACGCATCCTTTGGGTACGCCAGTCGAACCTGACGTGAAGAACACGTGCGAAATGAATAGTTCACTTCCATTTATTGACGCCAAACTGAGAGGTGTGCTTGCACAGTCGTTCAAACTTGTGAGTACGTCATCCGCAACGACAAACCTATCTCCCATTCGACTCCTCTCCGATGCGTCCAACATTTCGAGAAAAGCTTCCTTCTGCGTCAAATCCCTAACTACGACAGACGCAAACTCGCACAACTCGCACACCGCATTCAATCTCCGTCGACTGCCTTCATCTATAGATATCGGCACAAACGTTTTCCCAGCTCTGAGCACAGCCACTTGACACACGTGCAACATGCTACCCTCGTTCACCGCGACGCCTACCATCTCATTTCGCTTCTCCGAGAAACAAAGCAACGCTCTCGCTATCCTCGCGCTCTTCTCCCACATGTCACCATAACTCGTCGTGACTTCCGCACCGTCGCGCGAAGAAGACGAGAGATAGTCGTGTTCGACGATTGCTTTCGCATCGGGACACGATATGGCTCTTTTCTCGATCCATTCGAGAACTTTTGACGACATGTTTTTACGCCTTCTCCTCCGCGCTCGTCGTCGTCTTCTTCTTCTTCTCTCCTTCTTCTTCCAAAACCAAAGTCTCCTCGTACGCGTCCAAAACTGCCGCTTGCATCCTCTCAATCTCCTCGCTCGTAAACAAAACCGCTTCAAACTTCATCTTCAACTTCATCGCGACTTTCACCTTCGATTTGCTCAATCGCATTCCGTTCGCGGACTGTCGGCACAAGCGAATGAAACTCTCCGCGACGGCTCTCGTCAGGCCGGAGATGCGCGGATTGTCTAACCGAGTCAACGTATCGATGGCTTTTTCAAAGGACGGGTCCGGTTGGCCGATGCAGCACAGACAGTTCGGTTTGTGTTGTTGCAGAGGGTTTAAGGAGAACGGGCCGTCGATCGAGGACGCGCTTTTGAAGCGCATGTGCGTGCCGTGTTCCCGCCGGCGCCGCGCGACTTGCTTTTTTTATGAAGGGGATTTGTCAAAAGTCAAAGGTGGGAAAATGGATAAAAAAGGTCTCTCTTCATTCACACATACTTCACTATTCAGCAGATAAACACACGCAAGCGCATACAATAATGCCACCGCAACCTAAATGGAAAGAAGAAGAACACCCCACTCGTTTTACGATGGGGTACTGGCAAATGCGAGGCCTCGGCGCGCCGATTAGAATGTTGTTGCACTGGGGAAAACAAAACGCCGAAAAAACGAAACCTTTCGCGTTTAAAGACGTGCAATACACGCAAGACGGCGACGGCGTGAACAAGTGGTTTAAAGAAGACAAGGTGAAAATGATCGAAGAGTCTAATCCGCTGGCGAATATTCCGTATTTGATCGACCACGAGGAGAAGAAAACTATCGTGCACTTTCTCGCCATTTGCGATTATCTCGGTCAAAAGTTTGGTTTGGATGAGAAAGAAGTGGACTCGGAACAACGCGAGCGGAACGCGCAAATCGCGATGGAGGTGTTCGATTTGCGAAATAACGTTATTCGGTTGGTGTACAAGTTTCCGAACAGCGTGAGGACGCAGGAGGAGTTTGACAAGCAACTTCCGGAACATTTGAACGCGTGTAAGAAGACATATCAGAAGCTGGAGAGTTGGTTAGGCTTTTACGATTTCACGTACTTCGCGAAGAAGGACGAGGTGTCCTCGTGCGATTTTCACGCTTTCGAGATGATTGATCAACACGAGCACTATCAGACGTTGTTGGCGGGTGGTGAGAAACGAGACGTGCTGAGTGAATTTCCAAGATTGAAGAAGTTTCATCGGGCGATGAGAAATAGACCAGAATTGAAGACGTATTTCGAGAGCAAAGAATATACGGATTTTCAGTTGAATAACCACACGCTCGCGAACAGTTGGGATGGACCCGGGCCTTCTTCAATGAAATAGAATAGAACCGAATAAAGGGCATAAAGAGTGATTTAGCGCGAACGTGACGTAGTATACTCGTAACAATCAACCGGTAGATATCGCATTAAATTAATTCATCGTGCAAATCGTTTTACTTATTACGCTAGAAAAAACTTTTTGCTCAACAAAAACTTGACGAGCATCATCAACACTTTCACCGAACCTCCGAAAAGACTCGCGAGGATGGCAACCTGTAACGTTCGATCGAACCGCTTTCGTCGACTAGTTTGCACAAAACTCCAGTCGTCTTTTTGCAACATTTGAATGGTGTTTGGCATGAATAACCATGGCGCGATGCGGTTGAAAATCGAATCCAATATTAATGGCAAGACGAACGTTAAGAATCCACCGTCGAAACCGTGCGAGATTTCTACGAGCGCTTTGGCGTCTGCGGCTCGTTTTTTCGAGTACTGTGGCAAAAAAATCTTCGAATCGCCTTTCGCGTTCTCGATGCAGTCTTCCAGAACGGTCACGTCTTCGAACGCCGAGTTGACGCCCATTCCAAAGTAAGGTTTGACCGTATGGATGGCATCACCGATTAATCCCGCGCAACTGCCAAGATGTAAAGCGCCTCCCGCGTATTGGAAATTTGGCAAACCAGAAAATTTACTCTTTGCAATTTTCTCGACGTTTTCGTCGCTGACCATTTTTGAAAACATCGGGAAATCACTATCCAAATACTCTCTCAATTTCTTCGGGTCGGAAACTTTTTCGCACGTCTCCTCGTCCGTAGGTTTAATCAACAAAACGCCAACTAGCAAACCTTCTTTTGTCGGCAAGCACTCCATCGCGACGCCTTTCGGTGTTCTCGAGGAATAGTTCAAATCGGTTCGATACCCGTTTGGCAGCTCTATCGGAATAATCTTATACACTCTCGTCGATTCGATTCTTTCTTTCAACTTTACCATTTTGGTCTTACACCTTTTGCTCTCGTCCATCGCTCGAATCACCGCGCTTCCTCGTTTTCCAGCGTTCCCTTCCGCACCAATAACCAACGACGTTTCGATCTTCTCCTTCGCTTCGGTGTCGCAATAATCGCCGTCCGCCTTGCACTCGAAAATTTCCAACGTCGCTTTATCTCCACTCTCCGAAAACGTGCACGAATTCACCGCCAAACCGTGTTCGACCGTAATCGCGTCGCTGTAATTCCTCTCCACTTCTTCCAAAAACGCCGCGACCAATCGATCTCTCGGAATCACTTGCGTGTCGAACTTCTTCTGCACCAACTTCTCCACCGGTTTCCCGTCTTTATCAAAGTCGCACCTACCTTTAACTCGTTTCGCGTACTCCGTCGCGACGTCTAATAAATCGTATCTCTGAAGCGCCAGCTGTCCTCTCGCGGATAACCCGATGTTATAGCTCCTCTGCGGATCGCCCCAAACGTCCGTATTGTTCGCCTTCTCCGGTTTGTTCCTCTTTTCGAGAACTCGAATGTTCTTCCATCCTCTTCGCGCGAGCATGATGGCGGTGACGAGACCAGTCGGCCCGGCGCCGACGATAACCGCGCTCTCCGGTTTTTTTTCGTCCTCGTCTTTCGCGACGATCGCGTTCACCACCTCGAGCGAAGAAGAAGAAGAACTACAAACCGTCGCCGGCGCTTTGTTGTTGTTAAACTTAGTGTTGTTCGTTATTAGGGAAAAGCGTCCATCGTGAACAAAAGCATCAAAGGAACGAGGAAGGAAACTCCCGTCCAATCGCCGCCGCGTTCTTCTTCTCTCAGAGAGCGAAGAAGAAGAATGAAGTCTGTTGTTGTTTCTCCTCGCGCGCGAAGTCGCTCCTCCTCCTCCAACCGCCGCTGGAAGTTTCGCAAAGGCCAGCGTCGAAAGCGTATTCATATTTTCTTTTTCTTCGCTCCAAAGTCTGACGAATTGGAAAAAAAGTGAATTTCCTTCACTTCTCGATACGACATACGCTCTCTCTCTCTCTCTTCCAAACAAGCATCATCATCAAAAAGAATGGCGGGCGACAGCGCGAAAAAAATCCTCCAGCGCAACGCCAGACACGTTTCCTTCCTCCACAAATTCGTCTCCGTCTCTTTCCTGTTCCATTTCATCGTCCGCGTGGTGTTGCATCGATCGATTCCGATTTGGACGTTCCACACTTCGTTTTGGTCGTTGGCGTGTCTGTTTTGCTACCGGAGTTTACTGAAACACGCGAAACCGACGTACGATTTGCACACGAGAGAACTTCTGGACGCCGGAGCGGA
>Ga0255763_1000348_pt1 | contig 51179 bp, 24 predicted proteins | sample 041ome_2_FD_179963 | JGI IMG/M metagenome (GOLD analysis project Ga0255763, IMG submission 179963) | Coastal salt marsh microbial communities from the Groves Creek Marsh, Skidaway Island, Georgia - 041406US metaG (version 2) | ecosystem: Environmental > Aquatic > Marine > Intertidal zone > Salt...
TACACGTGCTCGGGATGTTACAAGAAGATGCCGCAAGGGAAGCAGAGTTACCGCCGCGGCGCGGACGGCGATGGACGCGTGTGCGACACTTGCTACCACAGGGCTTTGCGAGCGAAACAACAAAAACGTTGAATACCAAACTCTCGTATCTCTAGTACTCAGACTTTTAATGACTACTCAAAAAGAAAAGTATAACGCTATGGGTGACCGGGCTCGAGGGAAGCATGCAAAAAACAATTCGCTGCGGGTGAAGGGGATCGAACCCTTGACCTTCGGATAGCTCCAGAATGCTCCTGGTAGCGCTCCAGAATTCTCTGGGGAAGTCACAGTTGGAAATGAATCGTCGTGTAGATTACGTTGTATGTCGTCCAATATGTGTACGATATACGGTGTATTTTAGATATGAGACCGACGCTCTAACCAACTGAGCCACACCCGCTTGTTGAGCACTTAAGTATGGGCGCCAAGGGCACCCAAACCGTGATATGAGATGTCGTACGACCAACCATGGCGGGATTCCGCCAACGTCCTTGGGTGGGTAAAGTTATGGGTATAAATAAATAATAAGTGGCGGCGGCGGACGTGGGCGAACGACCTCGCTCGCTCGCCATTCATTATTCGACGCAAACGAGGCGTAGTACATATTGCAATACGCGATGAACCCACGGGTGGTCACCCAACGCGCATCGCTCCGAACGCACCTTCGCGCCCTTCGTCGCGCGACGACGCCTCATCATCGCGGGTCATCATCACGGGTCCTTCAAAAAACACCAAGCGCCAAGCTCAACGATGAGCCGAAATTCGTGCGCGACACGCGCGATGAGGCTCGCGCGGGGCAGCCCGCGGACGTGGGCGAACGCGATCATGAACTCGAGGCGTTTCGCGACGCCCTCACCGCGGGTTCGCCCGGGGATTCGCCCATGACGCAGACGCTGAATAAGGAGTTTGGGGTGGCGGGATGTATTCGCGTGCGCGACGGACGCGGGGACGCGACCAAGGTGACGCTGACGCATCCATCGGGGGCGTACGCCGAAGTGTACTTGAAGGGGGCGAATATCGTGTCGTGGACGTTAGCGTCGGGTGGAGAGGTGTTTTACGTCGAAGAGGGTGCGAGTTTTAAAAAGCACGCGCCGTTGGATGGCGGGAACCCTATTTGTTTTCCGCAGTTTGGCCGAGGCGGCGAACGACCTGGTTCGGTGCACAAGGCGTATCCGAAGATGCCAGCGGATGGAATTGCGTCGCAGATGGAGTGGCGATTGTCGGAGAGCGGGAAGTACGTGGCGGACGATGGCACGTCGTGTCCATTTGTTGTGCTCGAGACGACGGATGACGACGCGTCGCGCGCCGTGTTCCCGCACGCCTTTAAGCTTTCGATGGAGATTTCTCTCGAATATACGTCGTTGAATATTAAAACCACGGTGTACAACACCGGGCCGAATATGTTTGAGTATGCTTTAGGATACAAGGCACACGTCGCGGTGACGGACACAAAGGAAGGGGATGTGTACTACGTCGGCTTGAACGACTGCGTGGTGCTCGATAACGAGGCGCATCCGACGAAACCGCGCGTTCGGTTCACGGCTGATTTGGATCCACTCGAAGAGCGATGCTTTCAGTTGCAAGGCAAGACGGATAAAGTGTACTTGAACACGGAAGACCTAGGCACGGGCGTCGAAGTCGGCACCGGATGCACGTTGTACGCGCAAAACGTGTCGGGCGAAGACGGATGCGTCGACCGGGCGGTGTTCTCTCCTTGGGACTCCTCCCCGAACACGTACCGTTGGTACGCGGGATTAGGCATAGGAAACTTTGGTAAGCTTAGAATCGCCAAGCCGGACTCTCGGGCGTCGACGGAAATTCGATACCACGTCGTAGACACGACGCCGAGCATTCGCATTCGCGAAGACGCCGCCGCCTACTTGAAGGTTTCTGCGTTGAACTCGTTGGCGCGACCAAAGTTTGACTTGAGTGGGTCGGAATTGCCGACGGATTTGCAGTAATAAGTAGTGTGTTTGTTTTGTGTATGTAGTAGTTTTACCATCAGTACCGTATAAATCCTAAGACGAAGATTTAACCGCCTTGGCCGCGGCCGCGTCGCCCGCGTATTCTCCAGGCGGCGCCAAGTCGGGCCAGTCCCCGCGACACCCGAATCGCACGTATAAATTCTTCTTCCCACACAATTGATCATCCGAATCCACGAGCTGTTTAATCCCACTCAACACTTGTGCCGCTACGACGTTGCCGTCAAAATCGCTACTATAATCCTTCACGACGACTCTGATTTCGCTCAGCTCGTACGCGTCCCGTTGAGGCGCCGAAACATCCGCGCCTTCGATATCCACCCACACCGTCATCGACCCAAACAACCACGCCCAGCAATCTCCTCGCGCCGTCGCGCCTCGCCCACCCCCACACGTCGCCACGCACAGGCGCAGAAACGTCGAGAGCTGCTCGTGCGCGCTGTTTTCAATCACCAACCGCGCGGCGTCGGCGTCTAAACCCGCGGCGCCGTCGCCCTCATCCGCCTCCACCGCCCCCGCGGCTTCGCTACTCGCGATGAGCGCGGGCACGGACACTGGCGAATACTGCAACTGTGTCGCGAGCGCCCGCGCGACGGCGTCGTTCGCGCGTTCGTCATCACCGACGACGACGACGGATATACCCTTGAGCGCGTTGGCGACGCTTTCGCCCAAACCAGCCTCCGTCGCGAACGCTACGACGTCGCGAACGCGTCGCGGACGCGCCGCTGTGGATGGCCGCGCGCGTCGCGTCGATGTGCTCGCATCGCGCGCGTGGCGCGCGGCGACGACGTGTGCGCGCGGCGTCGTGAGAGATGTCATGTTCGCGCGGCCGCGCGGCGCGCTGTGCGGGTCGAGCGAAAGTCAATCCACATTCATTCCTGTGTGAGGCGCGTGATTTCCGCGCGCGTGGCGCGAACGCGCGCGCGAAGTGAATTTTCTCGAGCGCGGGCGTCGCAGAGGATGGCGAGCTTGCGCGACATTTTCTCTTCATGAAGGCGCGCGTTGCGATGAAGCCGTTCGGCTCGAGCCGCCGCCTCGCTCGCGGCGACGGCGGCTTCACGAATTCGACCTCGACGACGTGCGGTGGGGCCTTCGCCGCCGTTGTGGAACAGGAATTGCTGCAAACGTTTGCTCACGCGTAAGAGCGCGACTTCGGTGGTGCGTGCGGTGATGTCTTGAGATTGTAAATCGAGCGTTTGGATGTCCCATTTCGCGCGCGCGATGTCGTCTCTCGTCGCCGCGTTGGCACTTTCGGCAGTCAATTTCGCCGCGTATGCCGCACGCAGCGACGCGTTGAGGGCATCTATTTTCGATTTTGACGTGAGCACGACATCGCCGCGTTCGAGCGCTCGAACTGCGTCGCGCGAGTGAATCTCCACGTAGCCGCGCGTCGTGGACATTGGGCATTCGACGTCAAACGCTCTCGCCCATCTCGCACGCCGCGCCTCAATCAACGCCGCGTTCCGCGCGATCGCTCGCTCACGCGCGCCGCTGACATCTAGCTCAAGCTCGCGCATGCGCGCAACCGTTGCATCGTACGCCGTCTGTGCGTCGCGAAGATCCCGTTCGAGCGCCGTGCGCTTGGCTCGAGCAGACACCAATTTGTCCCACCACCAATCGTCCAATCCTTGCGGGAACACCGCCGACCGCGTCGCCTTCGTCGTCGCCAATGTCGAATCATGGTGTACGTGTTTAGAGATCCCACTTTGCGTCTCGTACAGACTCATCAACGCATCGAAATGCACGCGAGACGCTGGATTGTCTTGCACGTCTCGCCGAAACGCTCGCCGAGCCGTTTTCACCGCGCGCCTCGCGGCCTCCAGCGCTCGAGCGCTCGCATCCACGCGTGATGCGTATGCGTCGACTTTCGCGCGTTTCACGTGTACTTCATCCTTGTTATTTTCTTCAGTGCCGCCATCCCGCGGGGCGTTATGGGCATTGAAATCTCCGGCGAGGACGCGGTCGTGGAGCCGCCCCGCGAGCCGAGCGCGCCAGGCGTCGCATTGTAAAATGTCAAACTCAACCTTCTGTCGCGCATCTCGTAATCCACGTACACGCAAATCAAATGTGGTGGTCAGTTCGCTAGCGTCTTGAATTAAACGTCGAATCTCGGTGCGCACAGCGACGCGGCGGGCGTCGCGAGCGTCGCTTTTGGCTTTTGCCGCGGCGCTGAATTCAGCGCTGACGCCATCCGCTTCAGCGTTTTCTTCCTCTTCTTTCGCGCCGGCACCGTCATTTTCATCGACATTCGCGTCGATGCCGTCTTCAAACAAGGTCATCGTTTGCCGTCGGTCGCACGCTTCGGGGTCGATATCGCCGGAATCATCCACGACGTCGTCTCCCATCATCGCTCGAAGCGTCGCCAGCGAATCCTCAGCTTTGGCTCCGAGCGACGTCGACGTCGACGTCATCGCCACTGAAGCTACGCGTGCAATAACAACGCGTCCATGTAAATCGAGACATTGATCTAAATGAAACTCATTGTCGTCGCCACCGTTATCGCAGTCGTCTCGTAACGTCTCGCGCACGGCGGCTGAATGCCACCACTCCGCGAGCGCGTCTCTTGACTCATCATTCATCGACGACGCGTGCGATGATTCGGCGACGCAGTCATCATCACGCGACATTAACGCTTGCGCCGCGCGTACGCGTCTATCGATGGAGCGCAAACGATCAATGATTTCAATCTTTTGAGCCGCCGCGGAGGCGTGTTCGGCGTTGAACGCGCTTTGAGCCGAGTTCGACGCCTCGCGTAATAACGCGCACTGCGTCATCACGCGTCGCGGGTAAATTAATTCGTGACATGCATAGAGTAGTGATAACGCCGACGGTAACGATGTGTGCTCCCGCTTGACGTCCTCGTCGCGCGCCGTAGACGTGGTAGCCGCGGCTGCGCGTTCGGCGACCCCGAGCTCGACCCGGCGCAAGACTCGCGTCTTCATCGTCTGTCTCGACATGTCTGCGCGCATCACGTTCGATGGAAGATTCCAAACAGTGCACGTATTCGAGTCGCCGTCGAACCCACGAATGGCGCGCGCGAATGTTTGCACGCCGGATGCGAGCGAGCGCACGGCGTCGGTGTTTGAGGCGCGCCGCGCCTCCAGCGCTTCGCGCGCGTCTCGAATGATACACGACGCATACGCGTCGTAAAGCGATTCAATCGCCGCCGTCGCGCATGGATCGATGACGATATCGACGCCGTGCGCGCGCGCACGCACCGAAACGTCGCGCACGTCATCGCGAAGATTGGCAAGTCTTTCTCTCAGCGCCGTCGCGTGACTGTTCATCTTCTTTCGCAACGCGGGGTGGAGCGACGGAAACGGTGCGTCCGCGACGCGAAATATGGAGCAGCGCGAGCGAGTGTACGCGCGACGACGCGCGCCGATGCGTGGTGCGCTCGCTGCACGCGCCGCCGTTGACGTCGCCGCCGAGAAAGCCGCGCTTTGAAGGAACAATCTAAATTTGTCTCTATTATGAACGTCACCACTTGACCGACAAAAGCTATGCTATATAATTGACTAGCGTCTACAAATCCTACCACGCACACACGTGTGACCGTGCGTGCGCTCCAAATCACATCATACCGCTCCCGAACGGGTCATTCGGCCTCGATGACGTCCCCGTCGCGCCATCTTCCTCGCGCTGAATCTTTTCTCGCCTCTCTAAAAACTTCCCCACCGCCTGGTCCAACGCGTCCCTACCCGTGAGCAGCAACCGATTGACCATTTCAGGATCTCGCTCGAGTCGTCCAGCGTCGAATTCCTTGCGCGCGCTCTCGCGGATGACGTCGCGCCAGAGCCGACCGCGTTCGTCGCGCCAGACGAAGAACACCGACGCTCGGATCACCGCGCGGTATAAGCTCAACGCTTCGGATCTCGTCGTAAGCAACGCGCGGCGCACGTGCGCTTCGTCAGCTTTTTGGTACTTGGCTTTAGTTTTATCCTGTCGATTCACGCGACGCGCGCGCGGTCAGTCGTCGGCGTCGGCGGAGGTGTCGTCGTCGACATTCATAGAGCGAGACGCACCAAGTTTGCTTCGATTATTTCGATCGCACGCGAGCCTTCGGGATCGTCTTCGTTGATGTATGACGTGGATGTGGATGATATGTGACGCGTCACGGCGCGCGGTGCGCGCGCGTGGCGATGTAGATGCCGCGCGAGGGATGGTAAAGTCATGTCGCGCGCGCGTCGCGCAGTGACGTCTGGACTCAGGATGGATGTGACAATGAATCTGGAATGTGTTTTACTACATCTAACAAATGTGTGAATCTAAATGCGTGCGCTTTATGTCGCGACTGGTGCGCCCACGCGCGGCTTCGGCAGCCTCGGCGCGTTCTTTTAAGTTTTTCGCCGAAGCATCGCCAGTTTCGGCGACGAGCTGCGAAAACACGGAATTTGGATCCGCCAACATCGCCGCTGGAGAATCCATGGCGACGAGTTTGCCGGCTTCAAGGCATACAACCTTGTGGTTTTCGATGATGGTATTGATTCGGTGCGCGATGGTGAGAATTGTGCGCGAATGGAACTCTTCGGCGATGACTTTTTGCATGTTGTCATCCGTCTCCGTGTCCACGCTCGCCGTCGCCTCATCGAGGCATACTATCTTCGTATCTCGCAGCATTGCCCGCGCCAGGCACAGCATTTGACGCTGACCGGCTGAGTAGTTTGACCCGAACTCTTGTACGGGAGCCTCAAGGCCTAAGCCTTGCTCGCTGATGAAATCCTTGCACTTGACGTGCTCCAGCGCAAACCACAGACGCTCGTCCGAGTATTGATTGAACGGATCAAGGTTGTATCTAATAGTGCCGCTAAACAGCACAGGATCTTGCGGAATGCACGTGATTGCCGATCGCAAGCGCTTGAGCGAAATCGTAGAAATATCGATGCCGTCAATCCAAATGGATCCGCTCGCCGGTTCGCACAGGCGCCACAACGCGACGAGCAACGAACTCTTGCCGCTGCCCGTTCTTCCGCAAATACCGATTTTCTGGCCAGCTTCAACCTCGAAGGAAATGCCCTTGAGCACGAGCGGGAGTTCCGCGCGATAACGCATTTGTAACTTCTCTACTCGCAACGCGCCCGTCGTGGGCCATTCTTTCGGCGGGTCTTCGATGACGCCATGCGTCGCCATGGCGCCTGTCGACTCTTCGTTTTCGAGCTTTGTGTACTCATCGACGCGCTCGACGCTGACCATCTGAGATTCAAGCTCAGATACGATGCGAATCACCCAGGATAAAACGCCGGTAATGTCAATCGCGTACGACAATGTCAATCCGATGAGCGCCGAATCGAGCGTATCGCGTTGGTACACGGCGATGGCGGCGACGACGAGCGTCATCGAATTCCCGATAGTTTCCAATCGAACTGGCAACCAACGCTCGCAGCCACATTTTTGAGTGTAATCTGCGGTCTGGTTAATTCCGATTCTGCGCTCGTTTTCCGTGATAAATCGTTGTTGGTGACCAAAGGCTCGAATCGTGCTCAAACCGCCAAGCGTTTCACCGAAGTGCGCAAACACGGGCGAGCCGCTGATGGCATCTAAACGTTTCGCCTCGCGATAACCAGGTCTGTAGTATCTTTGAATGTAAAAGTAAACTCCGAAAATCGGAATGAGGAAGGGCATGAGTATCGGCATGACCCATCCCATGACGACGAGAGTGCCCAACAAAAGCAAACTAAACGACGCAACGCTCGACACCGATTGACCGATGATGTTATCCAGCGCATTGGTATCCTTGCTAAATCGTTGAATAACTCTACCAAGCGGAGTGGTGTCAAAAAAACTCAAGCGCGTGTTCATCACTGCATCTAAAAGTTGCAAATGCAAACCAGTCGCGGCAGTGAGCGACGCGATGACCCAAGCAAACGTTCGACCCCAGGCGACAACGGCGGAAATGATGCCTATGGCACTGTAACCACTGAGATAGACAGTTTGACCCAAATTCCATTTACCTTGCGACCAGTAGGCGAGCCAAACATTGGTGAAGACGCTCAGCGCACGTTCGGCGATCGTGACAAACATCAGAATAGAGAATGTCCACGCGCCACCGCCCATGGCGTTGATGTACGCCTTGTAGACGTTCAATTTCACTGATCCTTCTTCGCGCTTTTCGAGATTCAACGTTGCCTTAGATGTTTGCGTGGCCATGGTCGCCTTCATGCCTTCACTCACTGCGGTGTCAACCAAGTCTTCTTCTTTCGCCGCCTCAGCTTGTTGCGTGCCGCGGTAGGACTTCATCATCGCCTGAAACGTCGGCCCCTTCTCCATGAGCTGCGCGTACTTCCCGGACTCAACCACTCGACCATCCTTCATGACGAGAATGTTATCAGCAAACTCTGTAAACTGAAGCTGGTGGGTGACGAGAAGAACCGCACTGTTGCGCAAAACGCCCCGGATACAGCGCTTGAACACATCCTTGGCGACGTGCGCGTCGAGCGCCGACAACGGATCATCTAAAATTGCCAATTCGGCGTTGGCGTACACCGCGCGGGCAATAGCTGTGCGCTGTTTTTGGCCACCACTGAGAGTGATACCTTTTTCGCCAATTTCCGTATCGTCGCCGTTCGGTAAAAGAGTAATGTCTTTCTCCATGCACGCTGCTTCGAGTGCTTGATGGTAATCGTTTTCATCATACACTTTCCCAAAGAGAACGTTTTCTCGGAGCGACATGGATTGAACCCATGCTGTTTGCGCAACGTACGACACCGTTGCGTCCACGCTGACATCTGCGCCATCCGCGGCGACCATCTCGCCTAATAATGCAGAGATGAGCGCCGTTTTACCAGAGCCCACAGGGCCGACGACAATCGTCAATTCCCCTCGCTTGAGCTCGAGATCGATATCTTGCAAGAATGGGCCCTTCTTCTCTGCGGGCGCGACGTCGGACTCTTTCGCGCCTTGATCTTTGGCGTCGACTTGCTTCTTCTTGTCATCTTTCGGCGGCGCGGCGTTAGGATCGGACCAGTAAAAGTTACCACGCTTTACTCGCGCGATGACTTCACCCTTGTTCTTCTTCTCACCCGGGGTCGCACCATCCGCGACTTCATCAAGCGAATGCTTGCGAACGAATTCACGCTCGACTGTCACCGCTGAGGCCTCAGGTAACATGAAGTACTTTTGCAAACGATCCAAAGACACGATGGCATCGGCGCACAACGCCAAGCATCGCGGGTAAAACATCACCGGGAAACGAAGTAAGGAAAACAAAGTCAACGCCGGGAAAATAATATCCGCAGTCATCTCGCGTTTCATCACGCCGGCATACAACGCAAACACAGCGACAGAGACAATCGTAGGGCCAGCCATCATGACGGCCGTGTTTAACGCGCCGACATTGGCGACGCGCGTCGCGTGAACCATTTCCCGCTTGCGCACCTCGCTCACTTCGTGCTGTAACGACTGTTCCCATGCGTTGAGCTTTAAAATTTTAATGCCACTCAAGCCTTCGTTTTCTAACTTAACCCGGCGGTCGGTTTCTTTCGTCTGATCCTTACGATACGTGTACGTCAAGCCGTAAAAGTACTTTTGCAGCGGAATCAACCCGAGCATAATCGCCAACCCTCCGAATACGCTCCAGCCAATGTACGAGTACAACAACGCCATGTACCCTATCGTCTGCAGCAACCCACTCCAGAGAACATTGACGAACAACATCAAATCTCCCACGCGCATCGCATCGAGCTGCATGTGATTCAAAACCTCCCCAGTCGTGCTTCCGCTTCGCCCGGCGCTCGACAGCCGCATCGTCTTTCGATACACCGCCGTAGACAACGCCCCGCGAATGCAAATCCCCGACGCCTGCGCGTAATAAAAGTACGTCTGCTCGCATAACGTACGTAAAATCGCTAGTGCAAACATCAACGCGCAATACAAAATCCCAATCGACGTATCGCTCGTCGACGCGCCGAAGGCGTCATTCATGAAATTCGCCTTGCCCGCGACGTACCGCAAAAATCCCGACAACACCACGGGCGGTAAAAACTGTATCAAATCATTCAACAACTTGAATGCCGACCCTTTGAGTACGACGCCACCGAATGACTTCCACAACGGAGCCGTTAGCGCGGGGAGAAACGGTTTCTTTGGAGCCGGAGCGCCAGCCGCCGTCGCCGCCTCCTCCGCCGCGCGCGTCTTCTCCAACGTCTCGCGCACGCGCGCCTCAAACTCGCTCGAATTATTCTTCGCCACGTACGGCGCCGGTGGTGGGAGCAAATCATGCATCTCCAGCGTCGCCGCGCGTCCCGCGTTCGCGTCGACGCCGTGCTTTAAAAACGGCGTGACCCAGGTAAAAAAGATGCGCGAGAACACGTGCGCATCGCCGCGACCGCGCTTGCCGGCGCTCATCGCGCGCGCCGTCGCCTCGCGCGCATCGAGCGACGCATCTTTCATCGTCGCATCGTCAGCCATCGCCTTTGACGCCGCGCGCGCGGCGGTCGGTGCGTCGTTCATGCGCGAGTCAACGAATGACGTCAGAGACCGCCGCCGCGCCCCCGCGGACGCCGCGATGGGCGCCGCCGCCGACGACGACGCCGACGACGACGCGCGCCGCGCCGCGCGACGCGTCGCGCATCTCGCCGCGACGACGTCCGCGGCGCCCGCGGCGCCCGCGCGGCGCACGGTGGTTGTATTTGGCGGTTGCGTCATGGATATCCACGCCCGAGCGACGCGACGCGCGCCTCGTGCGGGGACGACGACGATCGGCACGGTGACTGGTGGATGCGGCGGCGTGGGGTATAATATTGCGCACGGTTTGCGCGCGGTGCGGCGGGCGTACGCGCGCGAGGACGGCGCGAGTGATGGGGATGTGTGCTTTGTGAGCGCGGTGGGCGACGACGCGAGCGGCGCGGCGTTCGTCGACGCGTGGGCGAACGACGACGGGGATTCGACGTCGATTGTGGTCGTACGCGACGCGCGAACGGCGACGGTGGTGTGCGTGTTGGATGATGGCGGGGAAATTGTGAGCGCGGTGGCGGATGTGGAATGCGTGGAGCGCGGGGTGACGCCGGATGTCGTCCGAGCGTCGGCGGATGTCATAGAAAAGCGCGCGTCTTTCGTCGTCGTCGATGCGAATTTGAGCGTCGACGCGATAAGGGCGGTATGTGAGATGTGTTCTAGGCATCACGAGGTGAAGATGTGGTATGAGCCGGTGTCGGTGGAGAAGGCGGCGAGAATCGTGGACGCCGTCGGCGGCGCTCGGCCGATGTCGAGCGTCGAAATCGCGTCCCCGAACGCCGCAGAATTGCGAGAACTCGCCAACGCGATTCGCCGAACGTGGGCGAAAGGGTCGCCCATGTCACCGTGCCCGTTTAATCCGTCGTTTGAATTTGAGAGCGCGAGTGAGGCGCTGGACGCGATGGCGAGCGACGTATCCACCGTGCTCGCCGCCGGATGCGCGTGCGTCGTCCTCACGCTCGGCGCGCTCGGATGCGTCGTCTCTCGAGCGTCACCAGACGGCAACATATCGCTCGCCACGCACGTACACATCCCTGCTGCTCCTGTGCGCGAGATAGTGTCACTCATAGGCGCTGGAGACGCGCTCGTCGCCGCATCCGTCGCCGCGCTCGCGTCGGGCGTCGCCCTCGTCCCGGCGCTCGCGCGAGGCGTCGCGTGCGCCGCCATCGCGTGCGAACACCCCGCCGCGCCGCTCCCGCCGCTCGATGTGCGAGATATCAACGCACGAGCCCGCGCCGTGCGCGCCGCGTGCGCGACGCTCGCCCCAGCCGTGCCACAATAGCCGAATTACGCGTCGATAGAAATAGAATGACAAGTCACAAAAAAGTCCCAACCGTTACCGAGCCGCGGGGATGCTTCCGTCATTTCCCGCCTCGCGCGCGCGCCATGTCGCGCGCACGCCGCGCCAAGTCGCGCGCGACACCGCGCGCGATGCCCGCGCGCATCGCCACGCGCGTCCTCCTCCTCCTCGCGTGTGCGTTCGCGCGTTTCAAGGCGTGCGCTGGGACAACGGCGGAAGAGGAGCACAGCTTTACGATCAATACGTATGCCCCGAACGACGACACGTCGTGCGCGGTGGGGCCGTACGGGTGGTATTGCGTGCCTTCGAGCATTCAGTATTCGACGTCGATCTACGACCCCGATCAGGTGTGGGAAGGCACGACGTATGACGCAGCCACGAGCGGGGCGTCGACGCAGGAGCAAGCGTGCTTGTCGTTGTGCGCGGATAACGAGACGTTGTCGACGGATTTAGAGGCGTGCGCGGAGGCGCAATTTGAGTTTAAACGAGCGGCGTTGAAGGTGGATTCAGACGACGCGCAGGCGATCGTGTATGAGTTTTTTGTGAATCCTTATAATGGGAGCGACGAGTGGAGCGGCGGGCGCGAAACGCCGTGGTTGACGGTGGAGCGCGCGCAACGACGCGTGCGTTTTTTACGCGTGGTTGCCGAAGCGAGTGGATTGGGGACGAAATTACCTAGGCCTTTACAGATATGGGTGCGCGAGAACGTTGGAGACGATGAGATGAAACAAAAACAGGTTGGCAACGGGCGATACGCGGGAATCTCTATTAGCGAATAACGTCTTCGAGACGACGAGGCGCTTTGCGCGAGGCGCTCTATGTGTACATTTGGTGTAGCAGCTATAGTTGTAATATTTTTATTTAGTTTAGGATCTATGTATCTAGTCTACGACGCGCGTGCGCGCGATGTCGTCGCCGCCTCGACGTTTGTTTTCGGCGTAAACGTGCACTCCTCCATTTCACGCGCCAGACGCTCTTCGGCGAGCATTTTCTGTCGCATCTCGGCTTTTTCGTCAACATTCTCCGCCACGCCGAATGGTTCGGGTATCGTACGTTTGCCTTTGCGATCATAATCATCCAAATCTTCCAGAAAGACTTTGGAGAACCTCTCGCGCTTTTCCGCTTCTAACAGTCGCGCCTTGTTTTGCTTTTGCAAAAACGCGTTCAATCCCTTCACTTTCGCCGTCGATGGCACGTACATGGATTTCGGCGGCGCGCGCGCGTTCGTAATTGGCTTAAACGTGCATTCCTCCATTTCGCGATTGGCGGAATACTTGCGCAGGTTTTCAAGCGCGTCATTCTTTTCGCGTTGGTACGCCTCGATGCGCGCGCTCACGACGTCGCCGCCCAATCCATAATCCATGGCGTACGCGCTCGTATTTCGTGCTCGGCGCGCTTCCTTCGATTGATCCAAGTTGGGTTCAAACGTGTGTTCTTCTCTAAATTCGCGTTCGAGCTGCGCGCGGGCGCGCCGCTTGGCCAAATCGCGTCGCTCGTCGTGCACGAGGTCGTCGAGCGACGTGCCGACGGGCGCGAGCGTTCGCGAGCGTTCGTTCACGTCGGGATTGTACGTATACTTCTCGTAGTACTTTTGCTCAAGCACGCGCTGCGTCATTCGTTTACGTTCGGCATCGGTAAACGCCAACCGCGCGGCGCGTTCTTCGGGCGTTTCAAGCAACATACGCACGCGTTGTCCTTTGCGCAAGACGCGCGCGGCGGCGCCAATGTCGGGGGTAAACGTGCACTCGTCGTCTTCGTACGCGCGATGTTCCTCAGCCCGTCTCGCTACTTTGTCGTTATAATCGCGTTGACGTTCGAAAAAGTCTGCGCCCATCTTACCTTGTCGCGCGAGTTGCTCGACGACGCGTTCGCTCACCGTGGTGATTTTCGGCGCAAACGTGAGCTCGTCGACGTCCTCATCGACGACTTCGCGGCGGCGGCCCGCGCGGCGTTCGCCATCTTCACCCATAGCCTCGTCCAATTCTGCTCGCTGCTTCGCCAACACCGCACTCGTTGGATTAATGTCTGGCTTGAACGTATACGCCGAGCTGCGTTCGTGCTCGACTTTAGCTTTAGCTTTGAGTAACGCGTCGCGCTTTCGCCGGAGCACGTCGTCGAGGCGCTCGTGCAACGGAGGCACGGCGCCATTTTTCTTCTTCGTCACCGACGCACCCATCGTCGACGGCTGAAACGTGAGTTCCTCAAGTTCAAGTTCAACCACGCGCGCCTGCGCGCGCTCGAGTTTCTCCGCGCGCTTCTCCGCGTACGCGTACAATCGTTCGCCCACGGGCGCGTCGCTCGCGCCCGTCTTCGGTCCTCGTCCCGTCTTTGGCGCAAACGTACAATGCTCTTCAAACGCCGCGGCATCACTCGCGGCTTTCACGCTCGCCGCACGCTCCCATACCGCCGTCTTCGGCGTCGCGAGCGTCGCCAACCTTTGCGCCGCCGACGCCGCGTTCGCCCCCCCCCGCGAACACGACGTCAACGTCGACGCGTGCGCTCGCGGCGTAAACGTCTCCTCCCTCGCCCGCCGCGCCTCCGCCTCCGCCATCACCGCGTCGCGCGAATGTCGCCCAGCGACCATCGCCCGACGCGCGCCCGACGCGCGCGGCGCCCCGGCGCCCCGCCCCGCGCGTCGTCCTCCTCCTCCTTCTCCTCCTCGTCGTCGCGCGTCCTCCTCCTCCGCGTCACGTCGTCGTCGTCGTCGTCGTCGCGTCGTCTCGTACTCCATGTACCTCGCCTTCACCCCAGCGCGGCGCGCGCCGCACGTCGTCGTCGTCGTCGTCGTCGTCGTCGTCGTCGCGAGACGACCATCGTCATCGTCACCGTCATCATCACCCTTAGCCATCGCGCGCGCGCGCACGAGCTCGGCGACGTACGCGCGACGTTCGCTCGACGTCATCTCGCGCACGCGCGTCATCGCACGTCGTCGTCGTCGTCTCGCGCGACACCGACGACGACGACGCGCGCTCGGCGACGACGACGACGACCGTTGCGCCATCGGTCAGTCCCACGATGCGTGTACCCCGGTACACACACACATCATCAGCATCAGCAGCAGCAGCATCCCCGGCCGCCGCATCTGCGCGTGTACCCCGGTACACATCATCAGCAGCCGCGGCAGCACGCGCCGATCGCGATCGATCGCGCGATCGATCGATGGACGCGGGGCATCCATCGATGGCGACACCCGATCGATCGCGAATGGTGCGCGATCGATCGATCGACGCGGTGGAGGCGCACGCGTCGTCGCGTCGAGTCGATCGTCGTCGTCGTCGTCGTCGTCGTCGTCGTCGTCGGCACATCGCGACGACGACGAGAGACGACGATGACGATGACGATGCGTTCGCACGCGGGCGCGCACGCGGTGAGGTAGGATATAGAGACACGCGTCTATTCGCGACGATCGACGACGACGGATGACGGATGACGATGACGATGGTGATTTTTGAATCCGCGCGCGCGACGCTGGCGTGGGGGTGATCGTCGTCGTCGATGTGTCGGTGTGGGACGCGCGACGCGCGACGCGCGACGCGTGTGTGTGTGTGTGTCGCGCGAGAGAGAGCATGTGACGCGATCGCGAGAGACTTTGATGTGCGAGCGTGGGGTGACGCGAGGCGAGACTGACGGAACGCGCGCGCGTCGGCGTCGATTGGACACAGATTATCGGGCGCGCGCGCGCGAAAGGCGAGCGTCGGGACGCGTAGAGGTGCGGTGGTGCAACCTCGTGCGGAAAGTAGTAACGCGGCGACGATTAAGGTTGTTGGTGTGGGTGGTGGTGGCTCGAATGCGGTGAACCGGATGGTGAATGCGGACATCAACGGGGTGGAGTTTTGGATCGTGAATACGGATGCGCAGGCGTTGCAAACGGCCAAGGCGGATCCGCGAAACCATTTGCAAATTGGTGCGGAGCTCACGCGTGGTCTCGGTGCGGGTGGTAACCCGGAAATTGGTCAACGCGCGGCTGAGGAAAGCCGGGCGGCGATTGAGCAAGCGTTGAGTGGGTCTGATATGGTGTTTGTCACGGCTGGGATGGGCGGCGGCACTGGTTCCGGCGCCGCCCCCGTCGTCGCTCAAGTTGCGAAGAGCGCGGGCATTTTAACCGTTGGTATTGTCACCATGCCTTTTAAGTTTGAAGGTCGTCAACGCTACAACCAAGCCATGGAGGCTGTCGAGCGTCTTCGTCAAAATGTTGACACCCTCATCGTCATTCCCAACGACCGCTTGTTATCCGCCGTGGATCCATCGTTACCCGTGCAAGACGCCTTCTTGCTCGCTGATGACATCTTGCGCCAAGGTGTGCGTGGTATCACCGATATCATCACGTTGCCTGGTTTAATCAACGTCGATTTCGCCGATGTCCGCGCCGTTATGGCTGACGCCGGGTCTTCTTTAATGGGTATCGGTCGGGCGAGCGGTAAAAACCGCGCGAGAGAAGCCGCCGAGGCGGCGATTTCCTCCCCGTTGCTCGATTTGGGCATTGACCGCGCGACTGGTATCGTGTGGAACATCACTGGTGGGAGTGATTTAACCTTGCACGAAGTCAACGAAGCGGCGGAAGTTATTTACGATCTCGTCGACCCGAGCGCGTTGATCATCTTTGGCGCCGTCGTCAAGGATGGCAACCGCGCTACGGATGGCGAAGTGTCCATCACGCTCATCGCCACCGGGTTCTCACCGTCCGCGGGTATGTCCCAAGGCGCAGGCGCGAACGCGCGCGGCACGCAACAGCCCGCGGCAAACGCGCGCGGTGGCGCACAGCAACCCATAATGGGATGGAAGCAAGGCGAAGAGTCGAAATCCAGCCGCTCGGCGCCGCCACCCGAGGAACCGCGCGGTGGCATTCCGTCGTTTTTGCGCCGCCGCATGGGCGGTCGCTAATCGTATAAACGTATTATTGCGTGTCGCTTTGTAAAATCCGAAAGAGAACATCCTCTATTATATCTGAAAACTAAACATCCTACTACTTTATGCGCGTGGAGACGTCTTCATCGCGAAATGAAGTCGAGCACTGAGACGACATCCAAGCCGAGGGCGAATTCGCGCCGTCGTAAACGCACCTCTTCTACAAAGTCATCCACGGTTTTCGACGTCCCACGTCGCGAATTTGCCGATTCTAGTAATCGGATGATGGCCATGACGAAGTCGCGACTGTATGGCGGCGCGGCGATTTCGAGAACTTCGTTGATGAAGTACAATAAGTGCGAGGGGCCCACGGCGCGGCTCCAAGAATTGAGCGCGGCGACGAGCGTTGGCATCACGTGACCAGCCGCGAGAATGTCGCACCCGGTGTCGAGAAGACTGGTGACCAAATCGTCGCCGTGGCTTCTACCGACGAATTGTATGATTGCGCTCAACGCCTCCAAGATGGCGCCTTGCAAACCGATGTGCCGTCGGGCGACGTCGGCGAGCAACGCCAAATACACGCCATTCGTATTCCCAACTTGTACGACCCTGTAGTGATCGGTATTCGTCATCGCCGAACGCACGGCGGCAACAATGCCAGCGGAGGCACTTGGTACGGCGAGGACTCTATTTCTAAGCGCGTCATCCACGGTTTCGCCGCGCTTGGCGAGGTCGACAACGTTGAGGGCGTCCTTCAACGCGCCCGAAACAACGTCGGCGCTCATGTTGCCTTCATCACTCGTAGCGAGGGCGATTAAATCGAAACACACGTCAATCTGACGATTAACATGTGAGCCGCCGCTCCATTTGAATGCCTCGGCGATCAAGTTGTATAAGACGTCGGGATGGCGAAGCGGCGCGACGGAAGGTTTGTCTCCATCCGGCGTGTCAAAGTACAAATCGCGTAGCTTTTTCAAATCCCCAACCGCGAGCGCACCCGACGGTGTGCCTTGATGTTCAAAACCGACCGGTCTGGAGTGTAACAAGTCAGACGTCGCATACGATACTTTGGCGTCAGCAGCTGAAGCGGCGAGCCAAGGAGCGATGCGACGCACCGCGGCGGCGCCTTGCAACGCCGCCGCCTCTTCCTCGACTTCCTCTGATAATCGAACCGCAATCGCTCGCATCGTGGCTGACGTCTGAGAGTCTGCATCTGAATAATCTCTGGCTAACGTAGCGAGCATCATCTGTCCAAACATATACGTCCCTACAGATTTGCAGCACATTTTTTTCACGCGTTCCTCCGCATCTCTTCGGCGCACGGCGTCGTCGCCAGCCAAAACAATTCCCTTGATGTGATCCGCCAAAAGCTCGTGAAAAATACTAAAGTAAGCTGCCGCCGCGGGGCCGAGTGCGCGTACCTCATGCCGCATCCCGCGTTGCCACGCGTGCTGAATCGCGCACGAAATCAACAAACAATTTGGATTTTCTTCGGCGAGAGAAAACAGCAACGCTCGACCGCGTTCGCTCGCAAAAATTTCATCCAGCCATTTCGGCGGTCGCCCGACGAATACCTCATCCGCTTTGTTCGAATCAAACTTTTCGCGCACGATAGTTTCCAAAAAGTACATCTCATCAAAACGTTCGTCGTCGTCGTCGGCGCCGCGCTGCTTCCCTCTGCTCGCGACGCCGCCAGACGCGCTCGCCACTCCACCCGTCGGCGTTCTCGAATCATCTGTCCTAGCGGGTGCTTTTATCGGCGAAGTATTCACCCCTCGTTTCGGTGGCGCCGTAATCTTCAGCCATTCCACCGCTAACGTCGTCATCGCCGCGTAGCCTCGATAATTCTCGCTCAACGCCTCAATCGCGCTCGACGGTTTCCCTCCACTCGCCACGTACGATTTCACCACATCCATCGCATCCGGTTCCATAATGAAATCCTTCGCCTCTAATCGTCGCTCGATCGCGCGCAGGGTACCGTCGTCGTCGTCACCGCCGCCGTCGCCGTCGCGAACTCGTTTCGAATCATCATCCATGAGCGCGCTCGCGTGCGTCGTATTCGCCGCCCCACCGCCGCCGCCAACGCCATCGTCGCCGCGTGCGACCGAAACTGGCGTCGGTGCTCGTTCGTCTCCGCACACCTCTTCCCCGCTGCTCTCGGAATGCGGCGCCATGACGACGACGACGACGCGCGCGCGCGACGCACTCTGGCGTCACTTATGGGCGCGCGACGACGACGCGCGCACCGCACGCTCGCCGGCCTCGACGTCGGACGACCCGCGGACGAAGAATACGGCGGGGGCGACGCCGCGTACGCTAAAGCACCGTCTTCGCGTCTCGCCGACGCGCGCACGAGAGGGAAAGCGACGACAAAGCCGGCGGCGCCGCGGGATTTCTTGAGCGCATTTAGTTCGCAGGAGATTGTGATTGCGACGTGTGCGAGCGTGATTGTGGTCGCCATCGTGTTGTTTCGGTTGATGTGAGCGGGATGACGGCGACGGTGGCGGCGGACGGGCGACGGGCGTTGCTCGCGAAGGAGCGCGCGGCGTTGGTGAGGTTGGGGTGGTTCACGACGGCGCTCGTGTTCGCGCCGTGGGTGACGTATCGATGGACCAGGCGCACGGTGTGCATGCGTGCGTATGAAGTGTATGGTACGGCTATGTTGGCGACGGAGAGTGGGCGGGCGACGTGCGCGGGAATGTTTGCGATTGTGACGGTGAACGTCGTACTGCTCGCGTACGTGGCGTTTGCGCTCTCGCTCGACCGCGGGGACAGCGAGAAGAAAGATGACTAGTGTGTAATAACGACAACTACAGTATACAGTGCGTCTATGCGTCTAATGATTAAATTACATTGAAGTCCATGCGCGCACCCGCGCGCGCGCGTGCTTATTTCTAATACTAATATAATTTGCGACCACTGCGGACGTATTACGTTCACGTTCGGTTATCGCCGTCGCGAGGCGTGTTAAGCAACCTTTGTTTAATCGAGAACCTCGGACACCGTCTCTTGTACGGCTACTTTTTTGTCGAGAATATCGCTGAATGTCTCGTTCCAGATCAACATCGTTTGAAGTTGATTGATGGGTAACAAGGACAAACAGAACAACATGGTGAAGATGAGCAAGCCGACAACCTTGTCCATTTCCTTGTACCAAAAGTCTCCAACGGTGCGGGCGTAAGCGAAGCCTCGGCGCGATCTGAAAATAAGCGGACGAATGACATAACGCCATCGATTGCTTTTTGGCTCGCGTTCGCCGTCATCGGGTACGATGGGCAGCCATTGCTCGCCAAAGGATTCAATGGCCTTGTCGCCGACGAGCGCGCACCCTTCGACGATGACGGACGTGAAGCAAATGGTCGCGAGCGTCGTCATGAAATAAGTGCGGAACACGGAATTCGTTCCAGTCTCGACGTGAAGTGCGAAAAAGTACAACCCATTCCACACGAGGAAGAGACCGATTCGAACGAATCCACGGTACACACTAATCTTCCACAGCTTGTCAGGAAATTTGAGCCAAGGCTCGCGCATAAAGACGGATGTTCTGAGCGTCGCCGTGTACAGCATCACAATCACACCCATCGCCGCGCACGCTGCTGAGATGCGCTTAACATTGACAACAAATTGATCCATCTGCGACACTCCAGTGTAAAGCGCGCTACCATGTAAAGAACCGGTGATGACAAGCAGAAGCATCAATCGACCAAAACTGTTGCAAACCAACACGCCCGCCTTGGAGAAGACGCCGATCCGATTGCGATAATTTTGATTCATCTTTGTTTGCCATGCAGCCCAAGATCCGTTGGCGATGTTAGGTTTGTCGAACGTACCATCGAGCCACTTTCTCCAGTCATTCCAGCTCTTTTGCATCCAGAATGAATTCGTACTTTGTGGAGAAAACCACCACGGAGCGACGACGATGTTCATGCCGAATAACCACACAGACCACGAATACAACAACGCCTTTGGTAGCACCGTGTTGGCGTGGAATAACACGAGCAGTAAGAGAACTTCCATACCAAAGTACAGATGTGACTTTGCGTAAAGTCCGTACAACACCACCATGTTTGCATTTTGAGTCACGTAGCCCCGTTCCGTGGCAATGTACTGCGCTTGCCCGAAAATTAATCCAACCATGTAGTTGTATCCCTTCGTCGTCATAGCGAAAATGTTGAATGACGCCGAACCACGCAAAAGACTGCTGATAGTGTACTCGAAACCGTCTCTGAATCCTCGATCCATGATCATCTTCAAGAACAAAGGCAAGATGGTGAGCAAACCGAGCTGGATTGCGTAAATGGAGTTGTAGTAACCACCTTCTTCTTTTGACAACGAAAGCGTTGTTTGTGTCTCTGTCATTTTAAAATAACGGTAGACTCTGTAAATTTCAAGATCAGCAATAGCAAGGCTGGCATGGACGAGGATGTACAAGTACACGCACCACGCCGTCTGCATAACACTGATGAAGAAACCGGGACCGGAAAAGTACATGGAGAGAATTCTGAAGAAGTCCATTGAGCGGTGTAACCTGTAGATGTCGCGAGACATCGAAATAGTTCCCGCGGAACCAGAAATCTTTTGTTCGAAGCCATTTACCGACGTGAATCCCATATCTCTTCCTTTACCAACCTCGATGAATTCCTCAAAGAGTACACGCCCACCGCGAACGATGGCGTTCACGCCTCCGAAAAAGTCTTCAGCGACGTGAATCATTTTGGAGGCTTTAGAGATACCGCCGTTTGTCATCGTGAATGCCTTATCCCACAAGTCTGGGTGACCGTAGTGGAATCGCACCATGAGCGGCCACGTCATGAAACGTTGGAACGTTTGGAAAATGAACTCTGAAATAGCGGCGAATTGCGCAACCGCGCCACTTGTTTCACTGAAAATTGTCTCCGGAAAGCCGACGAGGACGACGTCCTCGTGGAAGACACCGAGGAGATTTCTCATTTTAAGTGCTTCACCAAGATATCCGTCTTGGTTCATGTCCAGAGTCTGCAAATAGGCGCCTCTACTGAACACAACGGCTTGATTTTGGTTTTCAGGCTTTCCTTCGCCAATGATTGGATTTCCTGGCAACTCAATTTTGCATGCCAACGACAAATCTTTCGTTTCCTTGTCGCATGCGATCAAGCACGATGCGAATACGTCGTGTTGCTCGCTTGGAGATTGCACGTAACTCACTTTGAGTTCTGGATGTGCGCGAATCAATTCTTCAATATCTCGCGCCTTTTGCCAGAACGCAGAGCCTTCAGGAGACTCGCGCATCCTACCGTACACTTGACAAGACACAAGATACTCGAACTTGTGTTCTACAAGAGTCTCGATGGCATCATCGTCATAGCCTTCGGCACGTGCGAGTAATCGAAGCGCAGTGCCATAAAAACATATACCTCGGACGCAGCGACTGAGCGACTGCGTGCGATCACTCGTCCACACTCGAAGCTCTGGCCAGTGTTGTTCAATCAGTTGCGTATCATCAAGCGTTAAAGCCCCGATTCGCTCCTTGAAATTTTCGAAGTCATTGGGGAAGGTTGCTTTGATCAGTGACAAGAGAGTCTTTTGATCTTCAAGCGGCGCCGTCAAATCCTCTTTCACATAAGAAACTTCCTCAGCGAAATACGGAGTAAACGCGCTCCACGAGCGCATGTTTTCGAGCGGAGTCGGCGTCTTGAGTGCTGCAAAGCTCAAAGAGTTGGTGAAAAACATCAGTTGGCGTCGAGCTTCCAAATTTCGAGGTTCTCCACCTGGGTTGCTGTTATTCATAGAGTTTAACAAGCTTTCAACGATTTTGCGATTGTTCGGCAAAGTCGCTGAAGCTGATACAACTCGTACATGCTCGTTGTCGCGAAGTGCGTCGATACGAATCATCTCGAGAAGCTGCGAATATAGCTGAGACACACGATAACGGCGCTGATTGTTCACGTTGCTCCATTTCCCGTCTTGCTCCATCGCAAACGAACAAATACTGCGAACCGCAAGAAGAATATCGTGAAGCGCCTCAGCAAGAGTGACTGACTGGGCCTCAATGTCGGCATCCGTTTGTATACTAGACCACTTGATCAGCTTTCTACGGCCTCGACGCCAGCGCTTTCGTGTATCCGAGGGTCCCTTGTTCTCCAGAAGAGCCTGTTGTTCGGCAGTCATCTCATCCCAATTTTCCTCAACAACGAAACAACCGCGCATCAAGCCGCTCTTCTCCTTCATCTTTCGGCGCCTCTCCTTTGGAATTAAGCCCGTGCATCCAAATTTCATTTCGAGATTAATAGCTTCAACCATTTTTTCTTGACGATCTCGCTGTTTGTCGCGTAAAGCTTTGAGTTGCCTACGTTTAGCGCGTCGCTCTTTGCGCGCGCGCGCTCTTTCTGCTCCAGCGAGATCACCGAGGAGTAGCAACTTAGCCTCTTCGTCATCCTCTTCGCTTTCCGAGTCGTCGTCTTGCCCGTCATCATCCTCGATAATCGGTGTTGCCTCTGTACTTGAACTCATCGCATTGAGCGTGAGTAAGAGCTTGATGATGGCGTCGCGAAGTTGAATGTAGCCATCAACGTCGTCGCGTCGTCGCCGACCCATTTGTTCACCTTCAATGGCCGCCAAATCGCTCACAACACGCATGAGAAGAGACAAATCACCCGGAGAAACCACGCGCAACACCTCGGTTAAAATGACGCACAGTAAATCTTTCGTTTGCACGAGAGTTGTACCAAAAGATGGGTACTGCGTCATAGTGCCTGTGTTGAGACTCGTGCGCGAAAACACAGATGATGTCAACATCGGAGGCAAAATGATATACTCTGGAGCATCAAATATCTGTTCAATGTCACGACCTTGAAGGAAAACGAACTTCAGGTCCACTGCCTCCTTGTTACTGATATGATCTCGATCTCTAAGAGACTGAACGATCGCATTCCATCCGCGGCCAAAGTGCTGCCACTTGATATCCATCGCTTCAGGAAGGAAATCGGCGGGATCCACCGACGTGGTCTTTACACCAGATTCGTAAAGTACATCGTCGTCAACCATGGTAACCGCGACTGAGTCGAGTAGATATTCATCCACGCCATCAATCTTGCCAGCAGCTCTACGGACTGATACCTTATCATCGAGATAATCTTCAGAGTCGCTATCGCCAGATCCTCCGCTACCGTCGCGTGTACCCGAGGCTCCCGAAATAATAACAGGCTTGGGCCACGATCGGTTCAGCACCTTATCGCAGAAGAGACCAGGAATTAATTTGAAGTCACGTAAGAAGCTCGCCCACCTTTGAGCGTGCGAAACTTTACCTTTCCATTGTAAGAAAATGGTAAACAGCGACGCATAACACGTGTACCACAGAAATGTGTCGCAAAAGTATGTCGCCACCGCGGGAAGCATTCTCGCGATGACCAGAACATACATTAAGAATTGCGACGCGTGAACATCATAGTACGCGGAAGGTAACTGACCTTCGATTTCTTCACCAATGTAGCCCAGTGCTGGAAGACGCACTTGTTCCTTCATACCGAGAGCGTTCTTTACGACGTTTGTCGTGACGTCTACAGCTTGTGACACCATGGTCTCCAGAGGAGACTTTGGCATTGGCCCAGTTTCAGAATCAAGCGACGCTAAGTCTCTAAAGTGCCCGCTGTAAGGATCAAAATCGGATTCATTAGCATCAAAGTCGGGGTGGAATTGACTGCGAGCTCCCCAGGAGGCGCCGGTAAAGTCACCTCCACCCGCACGCATCGAAAGCAAACTCCGCCGCCGCTCGGCAATAGGATCATATACTGGAATAACGTCATCTTGCTCTTCTTCGTAATCTTCCTCGCTTTTCACGTCAGCAAAGTACGTAACTTTAGGCTTGAACTTCAAGGCTTCAATCAACTTGTCACCTTCAAGATTGATACACGAAGTGTATTCATCGCTTTCTTTGTTCCAGCACAAGTCACCCTTCTGCAGCGCGCTCACAGCCTCTCTAAGGGGCGTAATAAGAAGAAAATGCCCGAAAGCGAGTTTGGTCGACAGTACCACGAACCAGAACGCTGTGTAAATGATACGTTCTCGGAACGGAGTCGTCATTTGAGCTGGCGTGCCGACGAAGGGTTGCTGACGGGAAACCGTCACCAGACCGCTGTTCGCAAGCGCGTACACCGCAGCCAGTACTTCAAAGTATGGATTTGGATTCTCAACATCATTTCGTAACGTCACTTCAAGGAAATAAAACAATGGCATACTCAGAAACATGCCAGCTCTTGTAATGGTAACCATCCAGTCACCGAATGATTCCTGGCCGAGGTTGCGGAACTTGAGCACGGCAATTTCAGCAAAGAACTTGAGGATTGCGTGAGTGATAGTCGCAGTGGAAATGTAAGCCCAGTTCCAACCATGTGAGAACACGTAGGCTGTAGACACATGAAACGCCACCGCGTGGAACAGAATGACAGAATTGAAATTCACGAACATACTTAACCAACCAGCCGTTTCTTTGTGTGTCTTGAAGAACAATTTTGACAAGCTCTCTCCGGCGCCAGCAGGATGCGACGATGCGTGCTTCAAGAAAGACCGCATGTGTTCGTACATGCGCTCTTCTCTGGGCAACGCAGCCATCGCTTCTGGAACGCCGATGAAATCATCTGCGTCTTCTGGATTGGGTGGTTGCTGTTCGGGCGGCAGCAAGCGAACAAATCTATCGTGTTGCCAGAAGAATTCATTCACGTCATCATACATGACACGTTGAGAGATTGGCGCATCTGCGCGATCTGCAATCTCCCGCTTCACAAACAGGTACAGTGGCGTCACTATGGTTGTCAAGAAATCCTTTTCTGCGTACGGCATCACTTCTTCAGAAACCGGTTTGCAAAGAATGAGGTTGTCATCCGTAGGCATGGTGTCTTCCAAAGTAACCGCTGAGAGCGCTGCATGGAAAACGAAGCACAAAAGTTCGCTCATGTGTCGCAGATTCGCGCTTTCATGGTAGATCAGGAACCACAAGCAAAGATGATGGAGTTGCGCATTCAGCGTCACCGCGTGCGTTTGCTCTCGACTTGTTCGACCCCAAAGGCCGTCAGCATTGGCCATGTACACAGCGAGAAGCATGCTGTGATGCTCACCGCGGCCATCAGCCTGCCGATTCATCGCCATTCTTCTCGCGTGTAACGTGACTGCGTCAACCATCCCAGTATGCTTACCCCAATTGTGGTAGTTTTGGAACAGGTGAATGTGGAGCTCGTTCACGACGTCGCGCCAATGTTTATCTAAATGTTCGGCTGAGAAGCCTGTGACATCCTCTTTCTGGGAAATGAGAGAGTCCAACCAGTACGTAATGGCCTCGATGGTATTCCAAAGGTTCGACGGGACTTCAATTTCGGTCTCAGTGAAAGTCGCGTCTTTCGCAGTCGTTTGGAATCCATATAACGATGCAATGTGCGTTGCAATTGGTTCAACTCGTCTTCTGATCTCTTCAGCGCGCGCATTGTTCACTTTACCGATCCCTGGCTGAGTCAAGTCTTCTGGCATACCCGGTATTGTGCTCGGAGCGGGCCGCGCGAAGCGAGCCTGAGCAACTTGCAAACCGAGCACTCGGCGAATGAACGTCCGAGAAGACAACAGAACACTCTTGACGCTCCTAGTGGACACGGCTTGATTCATTGTTGCGACGAGAGTTCGACGTCGCATTTCGACTCCGAGAACTGACGCGTACGCTCTGTTGAATAGCAACTTTGCGTGCAGGTACGATATGGGCGCCAGCGACACAATCGCAAGTACCGCATGCAAAACAATCCCAATCAACACATCGACGTCGCGTGTCATAAAGTCGCTGAAAGACCGAAGTGACATCGCAAGCGGTCGAATGAATCGTGGCGTGTTTTCACCGACTAATGCGGTTAAAAGAGTAAATATCTGGATGACGAACACGGCTGCCGTTATGAAGATGGTTTTGTTCACTGGATCTTTTACGTTGACGCTGTCCGTGAATAAACGACAGCACAGTGTATGATGGAACACAACTAAGGCGACACGTACGGCCATGCTGTAGATCAAAACTAGCACGTGCTTTTCGATTTCGGTGGAAACAAGTCGAGTCCGTTCAGCGACGGCAACCAAGCGTTCGGGCCACAAGAATGAAGGCGCCGCGCTAAAGTAGTACACCACTGAAAGAAAGAATCCCGCGATACCAGCCGTCATAACAATCACCCCACGAAGTGCGGGTTGCGTACTGATGTCATCAACGCGCAAAGAAGCCATACTTGAAAACAAAAGTATCGATGGAATCGGCAAAACACGAAACACTACGTACTCGAATTTCAAGTGTCGAGGCATCGCGCGCAAAGCTTGCATGCGCGTTGTTTGCCAAGACCACCACGTACCATCATTATGGAATCGCGATCTGTTGCCACGTTTGAATGCATCGAGCCAAAATAACCACGACGTAAAGTTAATTTCAGCCGTGCCCTCCTTAAAGGTCTGCGGGTGGAAAAACCACGGCGAAAACATAAGAAAGGCAGCTGCGATCCAAATGTGGAACGACGTCGTGACAAACACATACAAACCAGAATAAGTTGAAAGGCAAGTCATAAGGATAGTGAGTCCAGCAAGATTCATGGCTGGAATGATGTGCGAAACGCCGTGTTGCGTGTATAAATCGACAAACGATGCATTCATGATCATACTTCGACTGGTACCTCGATACAGCGCTTCACCTGAAATGATTGATCTATCAACGGCGGTGCCTCGAGCCTTAGCGATGAACATGTTGAAAATGAAAGAACCCGATGACAAATCGTGATAGAGGCGCTTCAGCATGGTGACCATTCCACCGGAAAGCCAACCTTGAAGCATGCCTGGCCAAGCCATGACTAAACTCGCCTGTATAAACCACTGTGATGGGTACAATAACTCGATACCCACCTCTTGATGAAAGCCGACATTATCAAAGGCATCGCCAACTTTAAAGTAGTTTTCTACTGCAAGCATGGCGATCATGACTTTGCACACGACAAACGCGCCGAGTGATGAGAACAACATAAACTCGGTGTAAAATATACCAGCAGAAGATTGGAAAAAACTCATACCGCGCCAGATATCCATATATTTTGCCATGCGATGAAAGTCACGCGAAATCAACTGCATACCGTTGCCGGTTGCGATTTTGCGATTGAACTGGTTATTGCCATCAAAAGACACTTCGCGCCCTTTACCAACTGTGGCAAAGTTGACGTAAACCACTTTCCCTCCGCGTTGCATGACATTCATCCCTCCGTAAACATCTTCAGACAAGTGCAATCGTTTCGTGGCTTTGGATATTCCACCATTCGTACGAATGAAAGATCCTTCCCAAATGTCTGGATGCCCGTAATGCAATCGGACGCAAAGTGGTGACGACATGAAACGCTGCAACAACGTGCCGAACACCGTTTCTGAAAGAGCTGCAAAGCTCGCAATCGAGCCTTGGTTCTCTGAAATCAATTGCTCCGGGAATCCCAAAATGATGGCGTTGTCGTACATGTTGTACATCGCAAGTAGATTGCGAACCTTTATGCCTTCGGAAAGGTGTGCGTCTTGATTCATATCGATAGTCTGTATGTAGTTGCCTCTACACCACGTGAGTGCCATGTTTTGGTTCTCTGGTTTTCCTTCGCCGAGGATCGGGTTGCCTGGTAAACGAATGCGATGCGTTTGCTTTGGCTTGCCATCGGCGCCGCGTTCGAGCTTGACAATCGCAAACTCGGGACTTTCCTCTGTTGGACGTTCCATAATATTAACTTTGACGTGTGGGAACTGTGCAACGAGGTCTTCAATATCTGCATTCATCGTATATCCTGGAGCTCCGTATACTTGAGCGCTCACAACGTGTTCATATTTTAGGCGAACGAGGGGTTCAATTTCGTCTTCAGGCACTCCCTCAGTGCGTGCGAGTAATCGTAGGGCGTCGGCGTAAGATGCGAAACCGCGAACTGTACGAAACAACGACTGACTTTGCCCACTCGCCCAAGTAATAGTTTCTTGGCACAAACGTTCCTCTTCTGGGGTAAACGTCGACAGCGCCGTTTGCTTGTTCAACGTCGCTCGATCCAAAAAGTGTTCGTAATTGGCGTCCTTCAATACAACGCCCGTACGTTCCACCATATTATCCCACGAGTTTTGTGCCATGCTTACCATGAATCTGAAACCAGTGACTGATTCACCATCGATGGCTTGCGTCAACGTGTCCAGAGATGTAAGGACCTCTTCTGCGTAGACTGGCGTAAGTGTGCTCATCATGGGCGTGGCGCGCACGCTCTGCGCTTTCGGCATCTTCGGATCTCCCATGTTTCCAACGAAAAATCGTAGAATATCTTTCGCTTCTGTTATGGATGGCTCAGCGGCGGGATTGGACGTTGAAAGCATCAAATGCACTTGCTTGAGCAAAACGTAGCCATCGCGTGAGGCTGATGCAGGAACAATCTTCGCCGAATTCGTTTCGATTCTATCCAAAACCATCAATTGTTTGAGCTTTTCGCATGTTTGAATCAAAAGCTTGTTCGTTCGTTTATGCAACGAATCCTCATCGTTTCTGTCTTGGGCAATTTCATCGATGATGAGCGACATAATACCTTGTACCTGAGATTTGATGACGGTGTGTTGCAAATTCGCGCCGTCTTCGCACGCCTCAATAAGGGCGACAGCCAGTCCGTCGATATTGGTTCGAATCGATACGAGCCAATTCATAGCTCTTTCTGAGTGTTCAGCGAACGACAATGCCAATAGTTCAGTGAGCGTCTTCAACAACTCGACAAATTGCACACGATTCCTGGCATCAACTATGCCAAGGATGCACACCGCAATAAAGGCTATAATATCGATGGATTGCGCCATAATGGCTGACGAAAAGTCAAACCGCATCTTTTCGTTACGTAGCATACCGATACCGCTGAAAAGAGGTCCTGAAAGCATCACTGGGAACACGACATACGAAGACCCGAAGAAACTTTCAGAAGTTTTGCCTTCAAGGCGTCTGAACAGCAAGAGATCAAGCTCCTCGTTACTGAGTAGATCGCGCGTTCGAAGAGATCGAACTATCTCATTCCAGGCCTTTGAAAAAGCGTGCCACGAATCTGAGACAGATTTTGCACACATCGCCGTGGACGCGTTAGACGCTGGCTCTGGAGAGATTTTCACCGTTAAAACTTTGGAAGCGAAGATTTCCACTGTTTCCGGCATTGTCAATACACTCGTCGACCAGCTGTCAAAGCTTCCAAGCTTTCTATATCGTTGGAAAGAGCTGACAATACCGAGTGCTGTGATGTAGAAGAAGAAGGTATTGCTAAAGTACAAGATCAAGTTTGGCATCCATCGTTCGATCAACATCAATGACTTGTACCCATATCGTCGCGATAAGCGCACAAATTCGAGAATGTTCGCCGGCAAAAACTCATTGAAATCGTATGCGTCGCAATCTTCACCAGCAAAGTTGTAGTTCCAACAGTACAGGTCAATTTGAAGAATTGCGCGCGAAGGATCAACGAGAGCGTTCACCATAAACACGTAATCAAAGACCAACTTAATAGCCAGTGTGGCGATCCAAAACAAAGTGTACTCACGTTTTTCTCGAGAATTTACGCCTTTGTTAACGTTTTTTGAAAAGTAATCATCAAAAACATCGCCATTCGTCAATTCAATGCCAAAAATATTGAGAAATATTAACATCAAGTATGGCGTGCCGACGACGGCAAAAACTGTTCCCGAAATAATCCCTTGAACAAGCGCCACGGCCGAAATCAGGATGACAAGTGCAAACAGCACGCGCGCAATGGACTCAATTCGACTGTGAAAGATCGCTTTACGATCAAATACCAGCACTCTGAATTCAATAAACATGTGGATCACCGCCGCCGTGACCGCCGCCGTGGAAAATAATTCAGGGCGCTTCAGGCCGTGAAAAGCATGCACAACCATAAGATGAAACAAAACCGCAAGCAACGTAAATTGACGATGGAAGTTGACATACATCGTCATCCAACCCAAGTGTTCACGGTACGTCTTCTTGAAGACTTGACTCAAGCTCTGATCTTTATCTTGCGCCGAGCCGGCGAATCGCATAAACTGTCTAAAACGCGCGTAAGAGCTTGTGCCCGATTCAGCTTCTATGCTGAGCATACGCTGAATCTTCGACATGTCGACGAACGTCTCGTTTATGTCATCATAACCGAGAGACAAATGCAAAGGCGCGTTGCTACGAACGTGCAGATTGATGAACTGGTGCAACGGCTTGACGATGGAGTCCACATAGTCGCCAGGCGAAAAGTCTAATCCAGCGTCTGGCACAGCTTTACAGTCAGTTGCCTTCGCGCTCACCGCAGAAGCCATCAAGTGAAAAGCAAATAGCATAAACTCGGGAGTGAACTTTAAGTTTGCTGACTCTTCGTAGATAAGCTCGAAAAGTACGAGCTGACAGAGCTTTGCGTCGCTCGACACTGCAGAAGCCAATGTCTCCACGCCACGTGGAGCGAAGTTCATACCGGTGTGCGATATATAGCGTTTATAGCTCTTGAACATCTTGCTATGAAGATATTCGATCGCCCACGCTTCGACTCCTGATTCAGGTGCCTCTGGTAGCTGTGCGGTATTCCAAAGCAACGCCGCGCATTTGTCCACGCTACTCTCTCGAGTACTCTTCAACTCAGCCGTAGCAGCCTGGAAACCAAAAATGTTCCCTAAACTTTGCGCGATCGGAGTGAGCTTTGACTTCCATGTTTCTAATTCTCGCTCAATTGAGCTCGAGCCAGAAGGTTCTGGGCCGAGTCGAGTAAGTGAAGGTTCTATGACGTCGCCAGAATCCCGCGCCTCTGAGCTAAGCTCAGAGTTGAGCTTACGCGATTCTCCTGCCGTACCATTCACAACACGCTGCGCGCGCTGCTGCACCTCTAAAATCGCGGCGTCTAGCTTGATGAACGACCTCACAATAGGCATATTTGAGCGATATAATGAAATCATTGCGTCTCGCGCGATTCTGTTAATCTCGCGCCGTTTGATCATCATGGCGACGGTCAGGTATCCAAAGAGCAAGACTTTCAAGACCGTGGCGAACTCTACTTCGAGTTTGAGCGCGTCAACAGATTCGCGATCTGGACAGCTTGTATCACCAGGCTGAACGTACTGTGCCATTTCATCCGTGATGAACTTTTGCACGTCATTGAAGACGTCCGGAGCCGCAGGGCAGAGTTTTGGGTTTCTACGATGAATCTGATTCATATGGTGGCACGTGAGAAACGTGCTTTGTACCGCAGTTGAAATCGGATTGACCACACCCTTTGGATGATTCAGAATGGCGCTAAAGTTCTCAAAGTGCGCGTACACTGGCGTCGGTTCGTTTGGCTCAATTTTTATATCGTGGAAAGCTTCCGCCTCCGCGCGCATGAAGAGGTGCATCGTGCGGTTGTGGTAACTCTTCATCGATTTCGAACAGTCGGGGAAGTCGGCTGTATCATACGCGACGAGTGCGTCGTCTTGGCCATAAAATACAGTACACGTACCTCCCTTCGTCCAAAGTAGTTTCAGCAAATAATACGCCGCGCGCGGACGAAGCAAATCCACCTTGTTGATGCTGCATTTTTGCTTTACCGCCATCATTCCGAACCATTCTTCTGATACGTACAAATCTGGCTGAGTGGGAGACATGTAACCGCACGGCGAGTGCAAATACTCCTTCAACGATGGGCACACTCGAGCAATCGTTGGCATGCGCTCATCTGAAGTAGGGACTGGCGTAACGGATTTGCCTTTCCAGTACTCATCAACCCATGCCATGATGGCTCCACCAGAAGTGAAGCGGACACCGCAGCCTGCTTTACACGTCGTCGCATGGCGTTCAATATCTTCAACCATGGATGAAAGCCAATCTGCCTGAGATACTTCATCCTCGGTACCCATGGTCTCGTAACCGTTCCATCCCTCAAGCTGAGGATGTAAGCTATATGCGTCGACGCCGTACTCAGTAATCAAGAAGGGTCGAGAGCTGACTAAATGGAAACGATGAAATATTCCCATTGGGGAAAAATATCTGCGGGTATACAAATTTACTCCCCAAAAGTCAATTTGATCCATGAATTTATCTGCAATCTTGATCCAGCCAAGTGCTCCCCAAAGCTGGAAGCCGACTAGGTGCTGCTTCTCTGTCGGCAAGTTGACATTTGCCAACGCTGTACCGCACAACACATTTTCCTCCCTAACTACCCCACACAACAAATTGACTGACTTCATCAACTTCTCAACGGATGCGCCAAACTGACATCCGCTGACACCAAAGTTTTCAGCCAAATCCTTGTCGCAAACGAACAAATTCCACGGTCCGTTCAACTCGTTGCCAACAATCCACGCCACAACCGCGGGATGCTTTGCGGCGCGTACGAGCGTTCGCAATTCTTCCTGCATCTCCACCATGGTCTCTTCGGTGTTAAAGAGACTCTTAGTACCATCAACAAAGTCATAACCGACGAAAATGCTAATGTTGTACGCCAGCGCTAAATCAAAAAATTGCTTGTGGCGCTTGGAAAATTTGAGCGTATAAATACGAATGGTGTTTACGCCCGCGGCAGCCATGAGCGGCAAATCGCGCTCGTAAATACCGGCATAATCATTCGTGAAAAAGTCACCATATGGCTCGAACCAATCCGGATCCCATCCCACGGGCACGGGTGAATAACACACCGCGCGCATGAGCCACGGTTTTCCGTCCAAATACAACGTTCTGCCAAGACGACGCAAACGTCCTGTATCCCAAGTCGAATTCAACAGCGGTGGATTCAAAAATCGTTTGAGCAACTCTTGACCAGAACGCCGACCGTTCTCGTACTCATCATCCACGAACGCGGGGTCGTAAATCTCGTCATCCGATAACGCCAAGCCCGGTTGCGACTTTAACTCTTCGATCACGCTCAACTTCTTCACCGGTGACTTTGAATCTCCTGCACGGCCAGAACGATCTTCGCCTTCGGCAACGACACCGGCGACTGCGTTTTCACCTCTCGACGTCGAGATCTTCTTCTTTTTCTGCCCAAGCAATGGCAACGGCTCCGCGGCACGCGTCGCCTCAGCCTTACGCTTTGAGTCCGAACGCGGCCTCGCTTCGTTAAAGTCCCACACTCCGCCCGAAAGTTTTGAGTTTAGTGCTTCTAAATCTATGAATTCACTCGAACGACGCTCCTTGGCGCCGAAATACTCCTCATCGACGTCGTAGCCGTCGCTTCTCGCGTCTGGCGCGTTGCCGAAACCAACACCCCCGCGCGCGCCTTCGTCGTCAAAAACCACGCCTTCACCCGCAATTCCTCCTCGTGACGTCGACGCTATCGCACGTCGCTCGCCCTCTCGTCCATCTCGCGCCACGAATGCCGCGAGCACGGCGCCGAGAATCGCCAACACCACCGCCAACACCCGTCGTCGTCGATCCACGCCACCATCTCTTCGCCGCGCATTCACGCCTATCCCTCGTCGTTCCGTGTCCCTATTACCGCCCGCGCGCGCGCCGAGCATGGGCACGCGTTCGGTGGACATGTTCGCCGCGTCGCGCGTCGCACGCGTCGTCGTCGTCGTCGTCGTCGCCGCGCGCTCTGGCGCGCAGACGCGGCCCCTGAACGGGCAACGTGTCCTTCGAGTCCCTCGATGCGCCCTGGAGTTGTCATTGGTCGATTTCGGCATTCCTCATTACGATTGGTCAACGAGTCCCCCTCAAAATCTCTTCAGAGGTCCCAACACCAAAGCGGTGGTCATTCGTCGACGCCGCGCTGGCGGTCGCAACGCGTCGCGTCGCGCACGCACGTACGCACGCACGTACGTACGCACGCACGCATCGTGGTGATCAGTGCGATGCCGCACGCGAGCGCGTCGCGCGCGGTCGAGCGTCGACGCGGGGCGCGATCGAGCGATGGGGTGTTGACGATGCTGGCGCTGGTCACTGTGGCGATCGTGGCGTGTGCGGCGCTCGCGCGCGGTGTCGTGGCGGATGACATCGTGCGAATGAGTGAGGGCGAAGATGTTGCGCGCGATGCCGCGCTCGGGACGATGTTTGATGGGCAGGCGCGCGCGCGAGGGATGGCGAGCTTGAACGCGAAGCGAGGAGATTTCGCGCGTGAAGACACGGTGAGTTTCGCCGCGCTCGGCGCGGCTAAGCCGCAGATTGGATCTGCACAGACGGATTTTGAGCGATACTTGCTTCGACATGGGAAGACCAAGCGTCAGTACTGCTTGGCGCGGGATATTGTCGATCAGAAGTCGTGCGCGGCGGCTGTGAGTCGAGCCGAGACGAGCTTTCGGCGAAACTCTCGCATCGTCGCGCAACACAACGCGGATCCGCACAACACGTACAAGTTGAAGGTAAATAAGTTTGCCGACGTGGATGTGGACGATTTCACGCACAAGCGGTACAACTATCAGGCGAGACCGACGCCGAAGAATCATATACATAACGCGCAGCGTCTCGCTCAGCGAGTTAAGAATAGTTTACTCGGCGTTCGCGAAGCTGAAGTTGAGTCGCTACAAAAGAACTTTAATTGGGCTGATGTTCCTGGCGTCATGGGCCGAGTGCATAACCAAAAATCCGATTGTGCGTCGTGCTGGGCGTACGTGACGAGTGATATTCTGGAGTCGTTGCTTGTGATTAACAAAGTCACAAAGACACACGAAGAATTAGCCGTCGACGAACTTATCAACTGCGATACGTATGATAGCGGATGCAGTACAGGAAATATGTTCACGGCATTTGAATGGATCGAGGGCAAAGGCGGAATTGCCACGGAATCTGACTTCGAACAACGTCTTGGCGTCATCAGAGAAGAGCCTAACATTAAAACGCCCGAGATGGTGACGACGCACTCGTGGGATGAGCAATACACCACGAAACCGCAGCCATACTTCCAAGATGATATCACAAACTCGGAAAGTAGTGAAACCCTCGAATTAATCCAGCACAAGGTGTGCAACGCGATGCAACACGGCACAAAGAGAGTGTCGCCAGTTTACGGATATTGCGAACTTTCTTTAGCCGGTGGCGAGAAGGAACTCATGCAAGCCGTATCCAGGTCCCCCGTTGCCATTGGCCTCAACGCGAACAAGAAGTTCCAGTTGTATGATTCTGGTATCTTACGCATGAAGGATTGCCCACCGGCGCCGCACACCCGAGACACTATGTACATGTCGATCAACCACGCCGCGCTCCTCACGGGTTGGGGAGAAGAAGAGCTCCCGAGTGGCGAAGTCGTCAAGTACTGGGTCATTAAAAATAGCTTTGGAGAGGATTGGGGCGAAGATGGGTACTTTCGTATAGAACGTGGCCCAGTGACGTCGGAAGGGTTAGGAACGTGCGGCGTGTACTTTGAAAGTGTGTATCCAATCGTGAACGAGCAAGAAGCTATTTCAGACTCCCACGGGTGCGTGCCTGGCTCGATGTTCCGTAAGGATTACTATCGCTCGCTCATCGCCAGTTCAGCTCGAGAAGGTGAGCACCAAGATGTTCTTGTTGAACAAGGCATGTCTAAAGATTCGACGGATGCGCGTCGCATCGTTTTGCAAGTTGTCGCATGCACCGTCATGGGCGCGCTATTCACCGTGGTTCTCGTCGATCGCGTCGGCACTCTTTTGAACTTCAAAAAGGTGACGAAAAATACCGTCAACAGCGAAGGTCAAACGTTGCTGGCGAATAAGCAAGAGTCCGCAGCGGCGCATGATTTAGTCTAGCAAGTTTTAGGTTTTCTGTGAGATAGTTTCAAAGTCTACAAATATCTCTCACTCGTTTTCGTGTGTGCGCAATGTGTCTAATGTACGGTTGTACGCCTGGTACGACGTAGTAATTTTAGCTTGAGGGCCATGGCTAGTAATGATCGACCCTTGTGTGCATTGACCGTGAGTTATGTCACGTGTCCTGCGATGCTGAAACGTTGAAATCTTCTTCACAAATGCAAGTTTCTTCGCACATCGCGTTGGATGCCAATTTCCCAATATATCCGGCGCTGAATATCGCCAAACCGACACCGAATAGCGTGGAAAGAATAGCTCCACTACCTAGCGCGCCTTCGCTGAGTTGACGAGTGGCTTGGCCGGCAGAAACGTACGCAAACGTTCCAGGCATCATGCCCAAAAACGATCCGCATATGTACGACTTGAAGTTGACTGAAGTCAAGCCATAGAGATAGTTACTCAACGCAAACGGCATCAGCGGTGAAAGACGCATGACTGCGACGACTCTGAAGCTGTCATTCTCCAACGCCTTGTCGATAGCTTTAAACTTTGGATAACCTTCAGCCAAACTTTGAACTTTATCGCGCGCGATGTAACGCGCGATGAGAAACGCGATACCCGCCGCGACAGTCGCCGCCGATGTCACGAGCAAGGTCCCTTGTGCAGTGCCGAATAAAGCGCCTGCGGACATGGTCAACGGGAACGCCGGTACGGCGAATGTTTCTAACACCACATACCCAACAAAGTAGAAGATGTAACCCAGCGGACCAAGCGCGTCGATGTACTCTACAAACGCCCCGAGAACCTGCACCAACTCCTCTCTGAAGACAACTCCCGTGGTGGCAAGCGTCAAGAGCAAAAGTCCTCCTAAAATATAACCCACGTTGGAGGTTTTTGCTTTCACTACTGCCGCTCCGGATGCTTCCACCACGTGCTCAGTCAGCGCCGCGACTGGCTCGAGCAACACGTCGTCTTCCACATCAGTCTCCAACGCCTTCGCGCGCATGTGTGATCCTTTCTTCGCCCCATCTCGCCCCGTGGACACAACACGCGTCGCATCTCTCTTCGTTGTCCCTCCGACAACAATCGCACGCCTCGAATCGCACGCATATCCCGCATTTCTTTGTCGCACCGCGAGCGCCGCGTCAAACCTCAGAATATTCCCATCCTCTCGTCCCCGCACGCGCGTGCGCGCCGCAAATCCCCGCTCGTGCCCCGCGCGCGCCATCGTCATCGCATTCATCCTCGCAATCATACCACCCAATTCGCGCACACGCGCACACTCGCGTCACTCTCACGCCTCAATCGCGCGCTGTGTGTGGATAGCGCTCGAGCCCACGTCGCGGCACCGCCGCGCGTCTCGTCTCGCGTCTTGTATCGCGCGTCTCGCGCGTCGCGGTAAAAGACGCGCGTGACACGTGGACGTCAAACGCGTCAAACGCGAGCGGTGGTGTGCGCGCACCGTAGGCGTCGATCGCGCGCGAGTCGCGGCGAGGAGTGCGCGCTGGCGTCGCACCCGTGGTCGAGAGGCGTCGACCGGGACAATCGTACTGGAGGCGTTCGTATGGGTGTGTACGTATTTTATATGTGCGTCGAGGCGGTCCTCATTGGAGTCATAAAGATAGGTTTTATGTATATAGTATGAGAGTGCCGTCGTGATCGGACACTCGGCGCGCGCGCGCGTGGGCGCCTCGCGCGGCGCGGTGCGTGAGCGCGCGACGCGGTGTCGTCGGACGCGCGCTGCGCGGTGCGGGAGAACGCGTGATGGTATCGTCGTCGTCGTCGTCGTCGTCGTCGTCGTCCCTGGCGAAGAGCGCGCGATGCGCGTTCGCGGTGGTGGGCATCTTTGCCGCGTTTTCGTACTTTGCCATCGCGCAAGAGGATGTGTATAAAAAGACGTACGGTGGCGCGCGATTCGCGGCGACGTTCTTCGTGTTGACCGTCGAACGTGGGGTGAATGTTGTGTTCGCGTTGTGCGGGATCGCTGCGTTCGGTGGTTCGGGCGTGCGCACGCCGAAAGGGGAGATTTTCAAAAGCGGCGCGTCGCAAATGTTTGCCATGGCGGCATCAAACGAGGCGTTGAGATACGTGTCGTATCCGACACAAGTGCTCGGAAAGTCATGTAAGATGGTTCCTGTGATGATTGGTGGATTAGTATTAGGCGGGCGCACGTTTACGATGGCGCAATACGCGCAAGTAGCGTTCGTGACGCTCGGTGTGGCGTTGTTCAACTTGGCCGCGGATAGCACAAAGTCGACTGGCTCTGACAGCGCTTATGGACTGTCACTCATCGGTTTGTCGCTCGTCATGGATGCCGTAACTGGAGGTTTACAAGATCGCGTAAAAAAGACAACCAAGGCTCTGAATCCGCGAACGCCGAATGCCAAGCCGAGCGTGTACGAAAGCATGTTGTACACGAACTTGAGCGGCACCGCCGTAGCTTTGGTGCTCGCCCTCTGGACCAATCAGCTCACCACTGGCGTCAGTGCGTGCATGGAACACCCCGCACTGGCGCGCGCCGTGCTCGTGTACGCCTTGGCGAGCGCCGTCGGGCAGAATTTCATTTATTACACCATCACGAGCTTTGACGTCTTGGTGCTCACGACGGTGACGACGACGCGCAAAATCTTCTCCACCGTCTACTCGGTCTTTCGTGACCCAAGCAACGCGCTCAACCCCACACAATGGTTCGGTTGCGCGCTGGTATTCGTCTTCCTCGCCTACGACGCCGCAATGTCGGTGCTCGCTCGCCCGAAGCCGCCCGCGCCCGCGACGTCCGCCCGCCCGGCGCGCCGCGCGGCGAAATCCATCCCCAACCCCACGCCCGCAACCGCCGATGCCGATGCGACCGCAGCGGTTAGCCCACACCGCGCGCGCGCGTCGTCATCCCGCGCCGCGTCCGCGCCACGACGCCGAGCCGCGTCGCGGCGATGACCCGCGCGCGTGTAATAAAACGCCGTCATCGTGCTCACATGCGTAACACCCTTTCTCGATCGCCCACGACGCGCGCCATTCGCCGCCCCCGCGCGCGCGATGCCGCACGAACGCCGCCGCAGCAGCCGCACGGCGAGCGCGTCCACGGTCGTCGTCGTCGTCGTCGCCGCCGCCGTCGCGAACACCGTGGACGCGCACGCGTCGTCCGCGAGCCGCGCGGTTCGCCCGGGCGCGACGCACACGCCCGAATTCCAACGCTACATTGCGAGGTTCGGGAAGCGATATTGCGATGGCGGTGACGCCGCGCACGCGTGTGCGAATTCGTTAGATCGGGAGAAGATCTATTTGGAGAATATGGCGGAGAATGCGCGACATAACGCGAATCTTTCGCGAACGTATTCACTTGGAGAGACGCGGTGGAGCGATCTCACGCGGGAGGATTTCATGCGCACGCGATTGACGTATTCACCGCGCGGGCGACGGGTTGATGAGGCGATGTTAGGGGGTATCTCGAGAGATATACCTGCGTTCGTGTCGAGTAAGGCGAGTGTCTCGGATGTGGCTGCTTTGGCAGCGGCCCAGTCGTCATTTTCTTCGATTGAAAACTTTTCGTGGAGGCATCCGCCGGAGGGGTACGGGAATGTCGTTGGACGGGTGCACGACCAGGAGAATATGTGTGCGTCGTGCTGGGCATTCGTTACCGCAGATTCGATTGCGAGTCGCGTGGCTGTGATTACGAAGAAGGATGCACCAGAGTTGAGTGTGAAGCAGCTCATGGCGTGCGACACAGTGGACCACGCGTGCTCGACCGGGAACATGTACACAGCCTATGAATGGCTGGGGGAGAGTGGTGGTATTAGCACCAGGGCGGATTATGACAAGGCTGTACCTGGTGAACGCGAAGATGACCCCGAGGCGAAGTGTGCCGCACACGTGACTAAAAAGTACACCACTCCTGCGATGTGCGACTTGAAGCAAACGGCGGGCGAACCAGCGCTCATGGCAGCCTTGTACAACCGCGGACCCGTTGCCGTGGGTATCAATGCCAACCTGTTGATGCAGTATTCCAATGGTATCATCATGGCTGATGACTGCCCACCGCTCGGCGAAGGTATTTACTCCATTAACCATGCCGCTCTCGTCGTTGGCTGGGGTGTCGACGCCACCACCGGGATCAAGTATTGGGAATTGAAGAACTCATACGGTGAGGACTGGGGCGATAATGGATTTTTCAGATTACAACGAGGAGAGATTAACGATAGGTTATTCGGTACGTGTGGGTTGTTGTTTGAGTCAGTGTTTCCCATCGTTGTTGAACCCGGTTCAGCGCCGACGGCGGATACGTCGTGCACGCCTGGAAGCGTCAGAAAAACGTCCTACTATCGAGAAGAAGCGGACAATCCTGGCATTGGGGCTGATCTTACTGATACGAAAACCAAAAAACTTGACGAGAAGGATAAGCTAAGAAATTCTGCCAACAGCGGTGCAGATTCCAAGTTATCCCAACTTGGCGCAACGAGTCAGTCGGGCAGCGCAACTTACGCCGCATCCGTCGTCGGCGCTTTCGCGATGTTTGTCTTTGTCGCATCCGTCGCTGTCGGCGCCGTACGTTACAATACTATCGGCGCGCACGCAGGTGAGCGCGATGGCTTGCTCGCGGCTGGTGTTTAAGCGCTCAACTATTAACCCAACGCGACACACCCTTTGTGTCAACGGCCCAGCAATATCGGGCTATAGAAATTCCCCATAATTCTAGAGCATTCTGACTGGTTAGAGTAGACTGTTTGTAACCACCATTACCACAAACCTCACACGAATCGCTGGCTTTTGAGCCCAATTCCATCGTCTCCAATCGACACTGTCCCGTTTCGAGACGCGTTCGCCGAGTGCCCACTCGCGCGAGCGCGTCCCAACCACCGTCTGCATTTATCGACACGCACCACACGCGCGCGATGAACATTCTCCGCGATGCGGCGAAAACAATCGAGTGCGCCATCACGGGCGAACCCGTCGCCGAAGACGCGCTCACTTTACCTACCGCCGATCTCGCGCTCGTGTCGCACGCCATCGCCGAGTACGGGCGCATCTTGTGCGCGTCGCAATCGCTCAGTGGCGCGGGCGATGCGGGCGATGCCAGCGCCACCGAGGTGCACGATGCGAGGTTTAAGATGGTGTGGGCGTTAGCGCACGCCACGAACGTCAAGCATAACGAACGGGCGGTGCAGATTTTAGAGGACAAGTCCGTGGAGTTTGGCGAGAGCATGAACGCGCGGGACAGGGCGTATTTGCGCGCCGTGGCGTATTATAACTCACAGGATTACGATAAGGCGCGAGAAGCGGCGTATGATGCGATTGGAATTGATGCGGAGTGTCGACAAGCGCACGCGTTGAGACAGGCGGCAGAGGCGGCGTTGATGCGGGACGGGATGGTGGGCGTCGGGCTGCTTTCCGCGGCGGCGCTGGCGACTGGCGCGGCGTTGCTCGCCAGCGCCAGCAAGCGCTGATTAGCTGATTAGAATGAGACGATTGATGATGAATGATGTAACAACAATGCTTCTACAGTATCCACTAGTTCTAATTTCTACGTCGCTCGCGCGCGCCTTCGCAACGCGGCTTTATAGGCTCTAATGTCATCCTTCCACACCGCGACTTGCTTATCTTCGCACACCCAAATTTCTTTCGCCACCTTGTCGATTAACCTAAAATCGTGACTTACGAGCATTAATCCACCTTGGTATCGATTGATGGCATCCGCTAAAGAATCGATGCAATCGTGGTCGAGATGGTTCGTCGGCTCATCGAGCAAGAGCATGTTTGGATTGCCGAGGCAAATCATCGCGAATACGAGGCGCGATTTTTGTCCATCAGAGAGCGCGGAAATGGGATTCGTCTGTAGTCGACCAGAAATGCCAAACTTCCCCAAATACGACCGCCACTCGTCCGTTGGCTTGCGCATGTCATAGTACGTGCCAGCGAAAAAGTCGAGCGGCGTCGCGCGCGGGTCGAGCACGTCCACGCTGTGTTGATGGTACCGACCGATAGACAAATGGTGATGCCGCCCGACTTCACCTTCGGTGGCGTCGACGTCACCGGTCATGAGTTTGAGAATTGTTGACTTTCCAGCGCCGTTCGGTCCGACGAGTGCGATTCTCGAGTCGCAATCGACTCCAAATTCGAGATTTTGCAACAACATTCCTAGAGCCGGATCCGCGGTTGGATAGCGGAAGGACACATTCTTGAACGGCAAGACCGGAGGTGCGAGCTTGGCACAGTCGGGGAAAGAAAATTCAAACGTCTTTTCAGCTCTTGGGGATGGTGTCAACCCCGCGGCTTCCATTTTATCTAAAATTTTCTGCTTTGAATTCGCTTGCTTCATCTTATCCGCGTACGTCCCGCACGACGCGATGAAATCTTTCAAGTGCTTGATGTCCGCCTGTTGCTTGTCGTGCTCGCGCTGTTGAATAATTTCTTCCTCACCAAGCGTTCGTCTAAACGTGTCGTAGTCGCCCGTGTAATACTTGAGCGTCTTGTTCGTAAATCGAATGATGTGCGAGCACACGCCGTTAAGGAAATCCTGCGAATGCGAAATCACCACCAGGCATTTTTTGTACCGCGACAGGTGCTCCTCGAGCCACACGCACGCGGACAAATCTAAATGGTTCGTCGGCTCGTCTAGAAGCAACAGCGCCGGTGATGCGAGTAAGGCTTTAGCTAAACTCACCCGCATGCGCCACCCACCGGAAAGCGCCTTGGTTTCGCGATGCATCATCACCTTGTCGAAACCGAGATTGTGCAGGAGCTCCGCCGCGGAGACTTCAAACTTTGCCGGATCGAGTTCTTCGAGTCGCTCATAAATAGGCTGCAATCGATCATCACCCGGGCCTGCGGTAGCAAGAATGTCATTTTCTACGGCTTGCAATCGTGCGACTTCGTCACGAATGTGGTCTACGACAACCTCGAGCGCGGTTCGGTCGCTCGGTTCGGCTTCTTCGCGTAAATGATAAATGTCGATGTGCGACGGTACGTCGAGCTCTCGCCGCGCGATGGCTTCAAGTAACATGGACTTTCCGCACCCGTTGGGACCTAGCAAACCGTAACGCCGCCCAACGTTCAACTCTAACGTGCAATCTTTGATGAGTTCAACACCGTTCACGGACATTGACACGCTTTCAATTCGCACGTCCAGCGCCGTTCTACGACTTGTCAGTACGCCGGTGACGGTTCTGTCAATATCTACATTCGCGCCTCCATTCATGACGTCTTCATTGTCCTCGGCTTCATTATCGGTGTTCTTCGTCGTCTTTTCAGACCGGCGTTTGCGCGCACCGCCTTTACGGCTTGCGCCTACGCCGCGCGCTTCGTCTTCACTCGAAGTCACCTTGCCTTGATAAACGCGCCACGTATCCGTGCACACGTCGGCGACAAATTGCGCGTTGTGCGAAATCGTCATCACCCCGCCTTTGAACCTCTTCAGCGCCGCCGTGAGCTCAGCGAGAGTTTCGTTATCCAAGTAATTCGTCGGTTCGTCGAGCGCGATGATGTGCGGCTTCACCCACATCGCCGCCGCGAGCACGAGACGAGACTTTTGTCCTCCGGACATGCGCTTAATTTTACCGTCGGCTAAATCTTGTGAAATACCAAAGTCGCGCAAATGCGCATATACCTCGTCGCTCGTCAGCGGGCGAATATCCATACCACTTTGCATGGCCTTTATCAGTTCGTCGTAATCCTTGCACATTTTAACCGCGTATGAGGCTTTGAGAAAACGTTTGGGTTCCCAGTGCGTGACGCCCGCGCGGTCGCCAACCTTTTTCACTTCGTAACACAGCTCGCCACCCTTCATGGCGCGGCCGAGGATCTCACTCACGCTTCCGCGCGAGTTTTTTTCGGCTTTTTCTTCATCCGTGAGTGCAATAGTGGTCATCTTTGACAACTCTTTATCGCGACCTTGATAAAAGCGCGTCTGGATGTATTCCTTTGGAGACATTTCCAAATGTTCCTGCAAGTGATGCATCGAGTGCTGGGCGATGTACGCGATGCGCAGGTTGTGATGCTTCCATATGCTCCCACCCGTGGGTTCGAGTTCGCCCACGATATTTTTCATCAGCGTCGTTTTACCCGCCCCGTTGGCGCCGACGATGGCGACGCGAGAACCCAAGTACAGTCTCGTGTACACGCCTTTTAAAACTTGGTTGTTTGGGTAAGTGAAAAGTAAATCCTCCACGCGAGCGACGACTTGTGTCTTGGACTTGATACCGTCCAAAGGTCCTGGCTCAGGAAATACTATCGCCGCTGAACTGGACTGTTCTCGGTTCATGCGCGCCGCGGATACATTTGCACGCCCGCCGCCCACCAACGCCGAAGATGTGGCGCCGCCGCGAATGGCGGCGACCGATCCTGCGGTGTTTGAAAGCCTGTTTGCCTCCGCCGCCGAGCGCCGCGTCTTTCCTCCGTTCTCGCCTTGTCCATGGTCTACGACATCGCCGGATTCTTGCGCATCAGCGACGATTTGATCCACCAAATCTTTCTTCATGCGCGGAAGGATTAGATTGGGACGTTGAGCGCGAAAACCATCAAATCCTCCGGCAAACATTTCGAGCTGCTGCTTGTCAAATTGAATAATGTGCGTAGAAATCTTGCGCAAAAACTCATAGTCGTGACTAACGCACATCACCGTCGCGCTGGTGAGCGAGCATAGATACCCCGCCAGCCATTCCACCGCGCTCACATCCAAGTGATTCGTGGGTTCGTCCAACAACAGCAAGTCGGCTTTTTGTAGCATCGCTCGCGCGATGGACAAACGCATGCGCCAGCCCCCGCTGAGCTCAGCCACCGTCTTTTGCATCATGGCGTCATCGAATCCAACCGAGCGTAAGCACGCATCGACAGCGTCGTCCGACGCGCCGCCAAACTCCTCCGCTTGGTCGCGCACAAAGCGCGTCACCGAAGCGTTGAGCGTCGCCAACACTTCGTGTCTCACGAACACGCAACGCACGTCCGACGGAAACCCAGCAATATCCCCAGCCGCCAGTCGCGTCAATAGCGTCGTTTTCCCCGCACCGTTATGCCCAACCACGCCGTATCGCGCGCCGCGACGCAGCGTTAACCGCGTCGGTCGTAGCAGCACCTTGGCCGCGTACGCTAATATGATGCTCTTCAAATCCATGATGACGTCGTCGTCGACGACATCAGCCATCGCCGACACAGACGCGCACGCGTCGCGCTCGCTCGTTGTCGTCGCCGACGCGTCCTCGACGTCGTCGAGCGCGCAAAACGCCCTGACATCCGCGTCGCGCGCAAACTGTTCCTCCACCAACCCATGAATGGCTTCCACGAGCGCATCCACGTCGAGCGCGTCGCCATCCTCCTCCGCCTCGCACCACGCGTCGCGCATGACGCTCGTGACGTAATCGACGACCTCATCGTCGACGGTTTCGGCGCGCAGGCGCGCCTCGGCACGAGAGAGCCATTTTTCCATGCGTCGAACAATGACGACACTCAACGTCGCGCGCGCGCCATGCGTCGCGCGGTGGTGTCGCGCGGTGCGACGCCGGTGGCGGTGCGTGGTCGCCGCGCGCGGCGCGCGGTCGCGGTCGCCGTCGCGCGCGGCGCGTCGATGGATCTCGGACAAGCGCTCGGCGAGCGGCTGCGAGGAGAGACGCGCATGAATCTTCCACCCGGTCGCGTGGGCGCGTTCGGCGTGCGCGAAACGTTGGACTACTTGCGAGACCCGAACGCGTTCGTGGCGACGCGCGTGGCCAAGTACGGGCCGGTGTTTAAGACGGGGTTCTTCTTCAAACCCGCGGTGGTTTTTGGGTCGCGCGACGCGGTGAGCGAGTTCAAGTCGTTCGAGAGCGCGTTGCCCGCGGATGAAGCGTTGCCCGAGACGTTTCGAGAGTTGCACACCGCGTACGGTGCGTTGAGACAGAGCGGAAGAGAGCATAAGGCGACGCGAGCGAATTTTTCAAAGGTGCTCGGACGCGCGGCGCTCGCGTCGTACGCGCCAGTCGTCGCCGAGGATGTTCGCGCGTTTGTCGCGGAAAAGGCGAAGGAAAAGACGATGCGCGCCGGGGATATCAAACGTTTCGCGCTTGAATTGCTGTTCGAGCTTTTTATCGGGCACGTGCCGGATGAGCGATACATTCAGGCGATGTACGCGTATAACGCTGGCTTGCTTTCTCTCGGAAAATTTAGCGCCGAATATAAAAAAGGAAAGCAAGCGCTCGAAGAGTTGCTGACATACATCGAAGCGCATTACCGAGACATTAAAACATCGGGTGCGCTCGAGCGCGATCCAAAGTACTTCTTTCTGAAGCAATACTCTGAAGCCGTGGATGAAAATGGCGCGCGGTTTCCGGATGATAGAATCGCCACGACGGCGGTGCTCATGGTTTGGGGCAGTTACATCGAAGCCGCCGCGCTCATGGGCCACGCGCTCGTGCTTCTGGGTGATGCGAAAAATGCGCACGCACTCGCTGAAGTGCGCAGTGAGTACAAGGCGACAAATGGTGGATCGGGAATACGCTCGCTTGAAGACGTGACTTCAGCGAAATACACCGAAGCCGTGGCCAAGGAGTCCTTACGCGTCACGCCGCAAACCGCCGGTGGTTTGCGCGTGAATCCGACCAATCGCAAACTCGCAGGGTACGACGTTCCCGCGGGCTACACGCTCACCGCAGATCCGAGGATACCATTTAAAGATGAGGCTCTGTTCCCCGACGTCGACGCGTTCAAGCCTGAACGCTTCATTTCGGGTTCGGCTGAATCGCAACGCAACGTCGTCACGGGAGATACGTATTTCCCTGGAGGTATGGGGCAGCATCAGTGCCCTGGAATTTCTTTAGCCGTCGTTATGACGCAGATTTTCTTGGCTGAATTTAGCGCCGCTATAGATTCGTGGACGCCGACGTCGACGCCGACGTACGTACAGATTCCCATCGTCATTCTCGCGGACGACTGCGTGTTTGACCTTGAACCGGCCACAGCGTGATTAGTTGATTAACATTTTGTAACATTCATTCATTTGCATACCGCTGCTACTTCTACTTGTACTACTACTACAACAAAGACAAAGACAACACCATGGTGTACATCAACTGTACCTCTACGGTACCGTAGTGCTATGACCGCTATTCGACCGGATATATCCGGTCGATGGAGAAATCGAGCGGAGGCAACGTCTCGCGCAACCACGCCTCGCGTTCTTTCGACGATTCATCACCCTCCTCGGGTACGTCATCACCGCTACTATCATCATCAACGAGTTCAAAATAATGACAATCCCGCCCTCGACCAACCGCGTACGGCGGCGCCTGCACGTCCAACACCGCGCACGCCGTCACCGCCAACAGCCGGTGCACGTTTCCGCCGCTCTCCGGATACAACACGCGCGTCGCGCTCCCCTCACCACCGCGCACAATCTCATCACACACCAACCTCGCGCGCTGTGGCACGCACCGCCCTAACTTGGCATCCTCGACCGATAATTTCGGTTCGCCATCGACGAAATCGTACGCCGTCACCCGCGCCTCGCCGTAAATCACCCGCGAGCACACCGTCATGCCAGGGTGATTATGCAACGGAATCTCCCCTCGTTTCCCAAACACAAACGCGCCGATGGTGTAATCCTCGCACGCGTGAATGCGCACATACTGCACCGCATCATCAGCCGCGTACGGCGGCGCCAGTCGCGCGCCACCGCCGCCGCCACCGTTCCGTGTCGACGTCCTCGCGCCGAGCTTCAAATCATCGATCGTGATGGCGTCGAGCGCGGCGATGATATCGCGCACCGCCGCGCTCGGTGCGCGCGCGCCGCTCGCGGTCGTCTTCACGGACGTCATCGCTCGGTTCGCCGCGCTTCGACGGCTCTCGCCGATGAGATGCCGCGCGCAGACCGCGCGCAACGCATCCATGTGGTGATGCGACGCCGAGTGACGCCGCCGCATTCGTCAACGCGCGCATCGACGAACGCCATCGACGCGGATGAAACCGCAGCGCGGCGGCGACGGAGGACGAGGGTCCGGGCGGTTTTCCTCCTCGCCCGATCGCGGCGGTGGGCGAGGGTTCGGGCGCGGCGGCCGAGGCGGGCGAGGCGCGCGCGGGGCGGCGGCGCCGAGCACCAATGGCGGCATTTGGAAGAGCAAGTTGACGTGTTTCGGATGTCGAGGCACTGGGCACACGATACGGGACTGTCGGAAGGTGAAGGGAGGTGCGGCGAATGGTGCGCGAGGGGAAAAGTCGTGTTATAACTGCGGGGCGAAGGATCACGCGGCGAGGGATTGTAAGGAAAAGTGGAGCGAGTACGCGTTTGCGTCGTGCTTTGTGTGCGGGGAGGTTGGGCATTTGAGTAAGGCGTGTCCGAGGAATGAGAAAGGGGTGTATGTGAATGGTGGATGTTGCAAGATTTGTAAGGCCAAGGATCATTTGGTGAAGGACTGTCCGCATAAAGGGGATACGTGTATTCGGTGCGGGGAGAGCGGGCACTTTGCGGCGGGGTGCACAAAGCCGTTCAATCCGTCGTCGACGACGAAAGAGGTCAAGGTGAGCGGAAAGAAGACGTCTTTTGATGTACGCTCTGGTGGAGATGATTTAGAAGATGACTTTGTAGCCGGCGGTGATGACGATGCGAATGGTGATGGCGATGATGGTGACGACGCCGACGACGCCACGCCCGCGAAGAAGGCGAAAAGAAAGAAAGAAGTCGTATTTTGAATGCGAGTAGGACGACGATAGTAGTGTGCGCAACGACATTATATACAGTATACATCATGCGATTTATTTGTCGACGTCGTTCTTTGAATTGTATTGACAACATGATGAATAAATGTCTCACTCAAGTGCCTCGACGCGACGCGCGGCGGAAAATGGTTTTGGATGATGTACAGGACGTGAGCGTTCGTCTTCCCTCGTTCGGTGGAGTAGTAGGGAGGATATTATGAACTGACGATGCGAATGATCGTCATTGATCGATTGTGGCGGTGCGCTGCGCGCAAATATTGCGTTCTCACGCGTCATCCGCCGCAGACGACGTTGACAAACGCTTACTTCTTGGCCAAAATACGGTCGAAAGATTTGGCCAAGCCGTCGAGCGCCGTGGGCTTGAAACCAACGAGCTCGGTGGAAATGTCAAACACTTCGTTCGCCTTGGCCATGTCTCTGCCTTCCCTGGACGGCTTGTTGTTGAACGCAATCGTACGCGTGGAATCGTCGTTGTTGTTGTAGTTGTCCCAGAGTTGGTCGCCGCCACCCTTCCACGCCCAGTACGCGCCTTGCTCGTTGTATCGAGGGTCGTACACGATGGACGCCAAGCGCTCGCCGGCTTCTTCTTCGCTGACGTAACCCTTGGTAACGTTCTTTTGCAACAATGGGAACAACCAGCGGAAGAACGGGGTGTGGTTGCGGAACAAGTTGGAATCCGCGATGCAACCCGGGTACATAGTGCTAAACTTGATGCCGGTGGATTCGCCGTAGCGTTCGGCGAAAGCCTTGATGTCGAGCATGTTGCACAACTTGGAATCCTTGTACGCCTTGGCGCCGATGAATCGTGTACCGTCGATCAAAGCGCCTTGGTTGCGGTCGGAGTTCTTGAAACCATTCTTCAAGCCCGACATGTCGCCGAGACCGGCGCGCGGCGGCACTTGACCGGCGAGCGTGTTCGTGTTCCCGGTGACGGAGCCGACGATGATCAAACGCTTCATGTTCGCATCCGGGGCTTGCGCCAAATCGTCAAGCAAAAGCAAAGACAACAAGTGGTGACCCAAGTGGTTCACACCGACGCATTCCTCAAACCCATCCTTGGTGTACGACGGTACCGTGGCGTTTGGCAAGTACAACGCCGCGTTGCACACCAAGGACTGAAACGTCTTAATGTACGGCGATCGGCGCAAGTTGGTGGCAAAATCGCGCACAGATTGCAAATCACCCAACTCGCAATTCATCACCGCGTACGAATCCTTCGGGAAACCGAGTTCATTCGCCTTCAACACGCCCTTTTCCACCGAACGCACCGCCATGACGACAAAGTAATCGCGCTTCACCAACGCCTTCGCCGTGTACAACCCCAACCCAGACGACGCGCCCGTGATCACCACCACCGGTTTATTCCCGGTGTTCTTGTTCATCATGTCAGTGGACGCCGCGCGCGTCACCGCACCGGCGCGGTGGACGCGCGTCGTCGTCGTCGTCGCGCGTCGCGCGCCGGGGCGCGCCGACACCACGTTCGCGCGCATCGAAAGCATCGTCGACATTTGGGACATGCGTGATGGCGTGACTGATTGATTGATTGATATGTCTGCGTTCGTGTGCGTGCGCGTGTGTGCGTGTGCGCGTGCGTGTGCTTGTGCGTGTGCGTGTGCGTGAGGTTTCGGGAGCGTTCTCTCTCGCGCGCGTGACTGACGACGGTGGTGACAACGGCGGCGAGGGCGAGAACGATCGCGATATCCCTATCCACACCGACGACGGACGGACGAGAGAGATCTCTTTTTTTCTCGAGATCTGGTTGAAAAATCTACCCATAACTTTTGCCATGTGACCGTGGTTTGCCTTTGGTAAAGGCATTTACGCCGATGGTCAGTATAGCGAAATGCGGGCACGCCTCATCGCGTGTATAACCTCGTTGCGTACGTCCATGATCGTACGAACAGTCCGTGATAGTATAATGGTCAGTATACCACGCTGTCACCGTGGTGATCGGGGTTCAATTCCCCGTCACGGAATTCATTTTTTGCTCGCTGCGTGCACGATTATTAGCCGCGTACTCGTCGTTGGCCCATTTTTCGCACATGACGCGTTTGGGACTTCGGGGTTCGATTCCCCGTCACGGAAGTCCGATTTTTTGCTATATTAAACCGTGAGCGTTACATAAATTAAGAATTTACGCATCGTCAATACACGCACACGTGCGCCCGCTGCATTTCGCCAGTCCGGTGTCGCGGGTGTCTGCG
>Ga0255763_1000350_pt1 | contig 51092 bp, 29 predicted proteins | sample 041ome_2_FD_179963 | JGI IMG/M metagenome (GOLD analysis project Ga0255763, IMG submission 179963) | Coastal salt marsh microbial communities from the Groves Creek Marsh, Skidaway Island, Georgia - 041406US metaG (version 2) | ecosystem: Environmental > Aquatic > Marine > Intertidal zone > Salt...
CGTTTCACGCTGTCCTTCCCGGCTTGCACCAACGCGTCTTTCCCGAGTCGAAACCCGCCTCCTAACAGCGCGTTCGTCCACGGTATCGTGAACACTTTGCTTCCGACGACGACGTCGTCGTCGTCTCCTTCGTCCGCCAAAGCGCACCTCGAAAGAATGTATTCCGAGCTTTGTTCATATTTCAAGCTCTTATATCCGTACACCTCCGCGGTGTCGAAAAAGTTTATTCCGGCTCGTCTCGCGCGCGAATACGCCGCTATTAAATCTGTTTCGCGGTAGGATTCGTTAAATCCGTACTTTTCGTCGCCCCAGGCGATGGTGCCCAATCCGATTTCGGATATCGGAATGTTTTCCCCGTCTCTCGTTTTAAGATACGGAAGAGAAGAAGAAGAGGAGGAGGACTCGAGAGACGCTCTCGTTCTGCCACCACCGCTTCGTCTTCCTCCTCGAATCGACGATGGCGTCGTCGCGGGTATCGAGAGAGCAGCACGCGCTGGAGGAGACATGCGTGATGCTCTCTGTGCGGGGTGTTTTCGCGGATTCGCGCGTAAATGTGAAGAACTCACGCACGGGAAATTCGAAACAAAAAGAGCGCTCGTGTTATCGTTCACGTAAAACAAGATGTCCTCCGAGCGGCAACAATCAGAACAATCGCAACAACAAGAACAACAACAACGAGCGCTGCGTCGCAAAATCCTCGGCGACAGGGCGATTCTGAAGCGCGCACGCGCGATGACTGGAACGGCGTTCGACGCGTGGAAGAAACGAGTGCGGTTAGTGCAAAGAGTCTCGCGATTTCAGCGCAAAAGGGAAGCGCGGGAAAGGAAAAGACTGCTCTGGGCGTGGCGCGTGGTGGCGATGAGAGAGCGCAAAGAGAGAGAAGAGAGGAGGAGGTTGGTGAGGACGGCGTTTCGGGCGTGGTTGGCGCGGGTGAGAGCGAGAAATAGGAGAGGAAGCGATGATGATGCAGAAGAAGAAGCAGATAACGGTAAAAAGGAGGAAAGGAGAAGAGAGAAGGAAGAAGAAGAAGACTGCGAGAAAGAAAAGGAAAAAGAGAGAAACAGTTTACTCGCGCGAAGGATGTTTCATCGATGGCACGCGTCCGCGCTGACGAGGAGACGGAACGAACGGGAGAAAGAATTCATCAAACTGGAAGTTCGGGAGAAGTTTATCGCGGCGAAAGCGAGAGAAACGAAAGCGAGGTGGAAGTCGGAGGCGAGGAGGACGCGCGCGTGCCAGTACGCGTTGGAGACGTTGAGGATAGCCGCGGTGAAAGATTTAGAGGGCGAGAAAGAGAATGCGTGCGAACGCAATAGTAAAGAAGAAGACGAGAAGTTCTCGCATAAGAGACGGGAGAGATTGCGAGAGGCGTTGATGAAACAGAAAGCGCGCTTGTTGGAGGAAATCGAGAGGGAGGAAAATCGAGAACGAATACGAGCTCGATTTGGAAACTAGAAAAAATCCCTCGCTGTCGTCAGGACATCTGGTAGTTTAGCGTAGCGATAGAATTAGTGTAGCGTATATGTAGGGAAACCTTTAATTACGAAATGTTTATATTATAAGAGCTAATATATTTATTTGCTAGTTTTTCAAATCGCCGACGAGACCGTTTGCAATTTAATAGTCGTCGTAATGGCGAACCTTCTTCGGCGGCGCGGACAAGAAGTCGGTGTATTCTTGCGCCGGCGCTTTTTGCCACTTGTTCTCCGCCCACAAGTCCGGAGTCAAGAACTCGTACGTAGATCTCAAGGCGAAGTACGTCGCCTTGACAAAGTTACCCAACGTTCTCGTGTGGCCTCTGGAGCACGTAAACACGTCGTGAATACCCGCCATGACTAAAACCTTCTTCGGCGTTTGCGCAGCAACGACACCGGTACCCTTCGGCGCCGGAATCAAACGGATGTGAACGGAACCGCACTTGCCGTGCACCTTAGTCGGCACGGTGTGCGGCGCGCCGAGCGCGGCGCCCCAATAGCCTCTTCTCACCGGAACCATGTTCAACTTGGCCAAAATCATAGACCCTTGAATAGAGTGCGCGACTTCCTTGCACGCCTTCACGCCCAAACCAATGTGGCCGTTGGTGTCCCCGACGACAACGAACGCTTTGAATCGCATGCGCTGACCCGCGGAGGTTTGCTTTTGCACCGGCATGATCTTCATGACTTCATCCACCAAGTTGGCGCCGATGAAGTAATCGACGATTTGGTACTCTTTGATCGGAATGGAGTGGAGGTAGATTTGCTCGAGCGATTTGATTTTACCCTGTGCGTGTGTAAGAGTGAAATGAAAGTGAATAATTGGTGAGCATACAATGTTCGCATCGATAAAACCGGGAGGACATTTCGAGCAAAAACGCGCTCGACCGGGGAAAAAAGCCCTCGAAAAGCCCTCTTCTGAGAGCGAGAAAAAAAAAAAATTAACGCGCGCGGAAATCGCGCGCGACGAACGCCTCGCGACCTTTACGCGACGACGCAAACGCCGCCAAAACATCGACCAAGAACTTTTCGAACGCGTTCAAATCGTTCCCGTCGCGGAGATTTCGCGCGTCCTAATAATCAAAAGATGCGTCGACTGTGTACACGTACCGCTTGTACCAATCTCCCCAACTTCGTGCACGGGGTCCAGACGTCCTTGTCCTCCTTCCCTCTGCCGCCGCCTCGGCCGCGACCACCGCCTCGGCCTCTGCCGCCTCTGTCGCCACCGCGTCCGCGTCGGTCGCCTCTGTCGCCGCCGCGACCGAAGCCGCGAGAAAATCCGCCTCTGTCAGATTCTTCAGCCATCGTTTCGTGTTTTGTTTTCTTTTCTCTTTTGTGCGTAAAAAAGTGAAGACGAACGAGAACAAAAAATACACACGCTAACAACTACACGCACGCAGAGACGAGAAAGCTTTACGAAAGAAGAGGATTTTAAGGGAGCACACACAACACGTCTTTAATTTCAAAAAGTTACACAAGGTAATACAAACCAACACGCGCGAAAATTAGTATTCGTAGCAGAGTTTAATCTTCCTTCAGTTGTTTTCTCAGCGGCGACTGGCGGCTGAGCAAACGCGCGGAGTTTACGGCTAAGCGGACGAAGTGGAACTGCGCGAGCGCGAACCAGGCGGCTTGGATGCCAAAGCCGGCTTTTAAGGTGAGACCTAAACCGATCCAGGCTAAGAGCGCGTTCGGGACGTACGCTAAGGACATGAATTTAGTATCTCTGCCGGCGAGTAAGCATCCCTCGGAGGCCATGGAGCTGGTGTGTAAGAGCAACGCCAGCGAAGATACCGGGGAGATTTCTTTCATGAGGGCAGCCACGGTGCTGTCCGTGGTGAATGAATACGGGAAATAGACTGGGACGATTCTAGAGGTAACCGCGGAGAAACACCCGATGCATAACGCAGCGATCAGTAAGCGTTTGGTCATTTCGAACGCTCTCGTTTCGTCGCCTAATTGGGCCGGTAAGAACGTTTGGGCGGCTTGCGACACGCCGTCGCCAATAACCGCGAAGAAGAAATACACGGTGAACATGACCCCGTTCGCGGCAGAAAATGCCGGACCTAAAGCTGTCCCAGAACGAATCGTACTTCCAACGAAAATGGCTTTCACCAGCGTCACGAAAAATACCGGAGTGGCGATCTTTCCAATGCGACTAATCGAGGCTAAACTCGGCAATCGCAAAGGCATTCGCAACGGCGGAGGCCCGTTTAACCGGTAGCCCAAATCATCCTTTCTCGCGTCGCATTTCTTTCCTCTCGTGATCATCGCTCTGACGAACAAAACGGTCACCACAACTTGCGCGAAAGTCGTCGCCCACGCCACCCCAGCGATCCCGGCTTTAAAGGAAAACACCGCCACAAAGTCGCCGACGCCGTTGACCGCGGCGGCGACCAACGTCGCCTTTAAAGGCGTGTACGGATCCTCCGTCGCCAAGTGCGCGGATTGCATCACGGAACACGCGATCGCTGCTGGGAACGCCAACAGTCTAATTTTTGCATACGTCGCCGCGTACGGAATTAACGCCATGGAATTCGCGCCGACGTACTTCGTCAACCCTGGAATGTGAAACGCAAAAAGAAACGCGGCGACGACGCACCCCATCCCGGTGCTCATAACCAAAACATCATTCACCGTTTTCGCATCTTCCTCCACCGCTTCCGGCGTATTCTTTCTCCTCGCCACGATCCGATCTCTCGCAATCAACGTCGTCGCGCTCACCGCAAACGCCGAACACAAAATATAACACGTGTGCCCGACGTACACGCTCGCCGGCGATATCGCCGCCAACTCGATCGTCGACGTCAACCCAACCATCGCGGTATCTAACAAGCTCAAAATTGGATCGCAAAGCCATATCGCCATCGTCGGTAACGTAAACGCAATCAGTTCTGCCACCGAGGTAACTTTTGCCGTTTGCGGTGACGGCGTCGTGTTCTCGATTGACTCTTCCGTGAGGTCTCGTTTTTGCATCTCGTTGATATCCTCCGTTATGATTTCAGAATCTGGAGGCGAGAGCAAGATGTCATCCACCGAGGAAAACGCGTACAGAACGCTCTCTCCCGCCGGCGATTCCTCCCCCTGTTCTCGTTGCCGCTCGGCGGAGAGAGAGGCCGCCCCCGCGTCTCCATCCGACGACGCCATTGCCGACGTTGCCAACACGGGACCGCGGCGAAAACGACGACGACCGTCGCGAAAACGACCACCACCGAATGCGTTCGTTACGCGTTTCCCCAAAGTCGACGCGTAACATCGAATTTCTGTTTCTTCTTCTTCTTCTTCTTCTCGACGAGAATAATAACAACGAGAAGAAGAAGAAGAAGAACGATGTCGCGCTGCTCTGCCGCTGGATGTCGACGCGAGCGCGTGACTCTGCGCTCGAAGAAGCACCATCTGTGTGCGTGTACGTGACAGAGAAACCTTTTTGTGAGAGAATTCCGGATAAGAATACACACGAAAAAGGATGAAGTTTGTAAGCGCGGTAAACGCGCAAAGCCAAACTCGATCGTGGATGTTCGACTTTTAAAGCACATACAAATACAAAAAGTTATATTCTAGTAGTCTCTATATTTTTAAGAAGCCATGCTCGCGCTGAGCGCCTTCGCGACGGCGTCGACTCGTTCTTTTATCCTGTCTTCGTCTCCGCCGGCGCGAACTCGCTTCCCGTATTTTTGCATGAACTTGTCCGGGTGCCAGCGGAGGAGGAGCTCGCGGTAGATTTTTTTCTTCGCGGCGGCGCCGGCGTCGGCGGCGGAAGAAGAAGAAGAAGAGGAAGACTTTTTCTCGTGTTCGGAGACTTTTCGGTCGAGTAGTTTTGCCATTTTTGGAGGCCACGGGATGTCGTTGTACGTCAGAGGGAGGCGAGAGGTTGCCGCGGAGGCGTCGAGGGATTCCCAGCGTTGGTCGAATTTGGACCAGCGGCGTTCGCGTTTCGCCGCGGCGGACTCTTTTTCTTTTCTCGGGGCAGAAGACGTGGATGCTAACGGTTTTCTACTGCTATTGCTGCGATTTCTATGGCCATTATCGTCGTCGTCGTCGTCGTGTTTCGTGAAATACTCGTGATGGTTCCTTTGATCTTCCTCGTTCTCCTCGGCTTCCAACTCCTCCGCCTCTCGTCTCGCCCAGAGCGTTTCCCGGTAAGCGCGTTCTCTCGCCGTCTCGCTCGAAACGCCTTCGCTGTACCCAAACCCAGTCGCAAAATCAGTCCCATCGTCCTCGATGTTGTTACCATTATTATTACTACCGTTCTCGCTCGACCACGCGCCGCCTTTCGCTTTCGCCCAGTTGGCGTCCGGCGGTCTCGCCGCCGCCGCCGCCGCGCCGCTCGAGTTCCTATACGGACTCGACAACACCGACGGCGCCGCCGCCGCCGCCATCGTCGTCGTCGCTTCCACCCACTGACTTCCGTTCCAACTCTTTCCAACGCTACCACCACCGCTTTCTCTTCCTATCCCGGCGGTTGCCGATTGGCCTTCCACGACGCGTTGTTGTTGAGAAGAAGACAAAAATATCTTTCTCGCGCGTCTCGCGGCGACCAAAATCCCAATCGTCGCCGCGCACGCGCACGCCAGCGCGACGTTGGCCGCACCTTCCCACCACAAAAAACCACCACTCTCGCTGCTTTTTCCGTAAAGGTTGTTCTCGTCGTCGACGTGGTTCTTCTCGTCGTCGCGCGTTCTCTTTTCTTCTTCGTACGACAAAACCGCGTCCTCGTCTTCCTTCGATGCTGTCGGAGAAAACGAAGCGGAATATTGCGTCGCGGTCAACAGGAAAAGAAGCGAAAGAGACGCGAACGAGAGGGTCAGAAAAAACCCGCGAGGGTTGTTGTGTCGGAACGATCGCGCGGACGCGATGAGTTTCACGAGCGCGTCGCCGGCGACGAGAGGAAGAGGCGCCATGTGTTTGGGGAAAATTTGCGGATTGATGTTTTTCCAATTCGTGGAACGCGTGAGAGAGTCTTCTTCAAAAAGTCTCCGCGTTTCCACGCGCGCGCGCAGAGAGAGTAAAAGCAGAAGCTGTGAGCGTCGAGAAGAAAGAAGATCCTTTTTCGCCTCGCGCTGCTCGACTCTTTTTCTTCTTCGTCTGTTTCTTCTCGTGGGAGGAAAAGAACGCGCGATGACGAGTTTTGGAAACGAAGAAGAAGAACTTCCCGAACTGGACATTCTCTGGAAGATCGTTTCCCCGCTCGAGCTCGAAACCTGGCGCGCCTCCGGAACGTTCACGCTCGAATCCAACCTCGATAAAACGGACGGTTTCTTCCACTGCTCGAATTCGCATCGCATAGAAAAGACGGCGGAGTTATACTTTCAGACGGTCTCGGATCACAAGATGGTGAAAATCGAGACCAAGCGGTTAACTCGTGGCAACTCGCGTTCGGTCGTGTTCTGCGCGGACGCGCCGAGCGAAGAAGAAATCAAAAACAGCGGCGACGTGATATTCATCCACTACTTGCTCGTGGAAGGGAAAGCGTGCTGCGCGCATTTGTACGCGAATTTTGAAAAGCATCCGCTCGAGACGGAAGATTGCGTCGCGGAGGTGTTCGATATGCCGTGGGACGAAGCGAACGGGAAGCACGCGTTTCCCGGGTTGAAATAGTCTCTTTGGCGCAGAGAAGAAGAAGAAGAAGAAGAAGAAGAAGAGCAGAGAGATGATGAAAATATGCCGTTAATAATAGTAACGATGTAGTCGTTTACGTCGCGCGACCGCGCGCGTTACGAATAGAGTACTACTCTAGCAGAGAGAGAGAGAGAGAGAGAGAGAAATGTCAATGTTAGTCAATTAAATTCACGCAGTCAATTAAATTCACACACGCACACGTCTTTCCAATTTTCAAAAAAGTCCGATGACATTTTTCCCCACATACGCGCGCGCATATATACAAACGATACGTATACATCTCGTCTCTTTTTTAAAAATGCCACCCGCAACGCCGCTCGGAAGAAGAGGATACTTTTCCAGAGTCGCAAAGTACGCGTTCATCGCGATCGCGCTGACCGGTACCGCGTATTACGCGTACATGCAAGGGTTTCAAGAAGAGGAAGAAGAAGAATTCGAAAACGACGACGACGCGGCGACGAAGGAAAAAGAAGAAGAAGAAGAAGAAGAAGAAGAAGAAGAAGAAGGAGAAGAAGAAGAAGAAACGACGATTGGTTCGACGACGACGACGACGACGACGACGCGATGGGAAAAGAAACCACCGAGAAGTCCTCGGTCGATGTCGTCGCGGGAAACGAAAAGCGATGATTTTGATGTTGCAACGAAGGAGGAGGAGGAGAAGAAGAAGAAGAAGAAGAAGAAGAAGGACGGCGAAGCGACGGCGACAGAGAAGAAGACGATGCGGCGAGGATTTTTGAACGAGAAGAAATTATCGTCCAGCGGGTTGTTTGGCGACGAGGACGAGAAAGAAGAAGAAGAAGAAGAAGAAGAAGAAGAAGCGGAGGTTGTTGGTACGAGGACGGCATCGGCTTCGGTATCGTCGTCGGCGAGGAAAAGAGAAGGCGCGGCGACGGTAAAGTCTCCGCTCCAACTCGTGTACAGAAACATTCGGAGAGATTTGCTCACCTCGAAGTCGTTCGATGCGTCCGCGATAAGAGCGACGAGAAGTTTGTTTCATTTTGAACCGTTTCCGGGGGTGGGCGTGTGGCCGGTGAAGTACGACGATATGAAAATGTTTCCGATGAAGAGTTCGTGTTCGCGGTTGATTGTTTTGTCGGTGTTTGACGACGCGCCAAGTTTAGCCGCAAGCGGGACCGCGATTGTCTCCGAGTTGAGTAAGTTGATGATGGGTTTTGGTGGAGACGGCAACGACGAAGAGGAGGCGGAGAACGAAGGAAACGCGCCGACGAAAGTGAAACAGAGACCGATGTTTGTGTGCAATCGGGCGCAGTATCACGTGACGATGTTCTTTTTCAGTCGACCAATTGAAGGGATGACGAGAGAAGAACCGGTGGAGTTTTTAATCGACACAAATGGTAGCGATGCAGAAAGAACAGACGTAGCGAGGAGAACAGACTCCGAAGATGAAATAGAACCACGGTCGTCGTCGTCGCCGCCGCCGCCGCCGCCGCCGAAATCATCGCAACCGACGATGGAGAAGCAACCTTCCATTCCAAAAGGATTAGGAGAAATGGTACTTCCGGACAAGCCAAAACCGCGTGTTAAACGTTCTGTCGAGCAAAATTACGACCGCGTGTTATCTCCACCAACACCACTGTCGAAAATCAAACCTCCGTCGGCTATTAGCAGTGCAGAAAATCTCTCGGGCGCGTCGACGCCGATATCGTCGACGCAGAGCAAGTTCAAACGTTCCGCCTCAGGCGCCATCCTCGACGAAGCCACCAAAGCGCAAGAAGTACTCCAAAACTGCGAATCCGTCGAGTTAATCGTCGATCGAGTCGTCTTAGCCACCTCCGGTGCCCTTCTCTTGTGCTTCGACGACGTCAACGACTCGCTCAAAAAATGCCGCGCCGCGCTCGCCTCCAACGCCGTCGGCGTTCGAGGCGTCCAACAAACCTCCACCGCGCACTGCACTTTAGCGCGAATCCTACCGAACGCCGGCGACGAGCAATTATCCGACCGCGAGTTGAAACAAATCGACCAACTGCTCACAAAATGGACGAAACGGTTGCGCGGCGCGAAGATGACGTGCCCGAAAGCTTGGTACGTGCGCGAACAACGATTTTCCTCCGTGGACGGCGATAAAGTTCGCTTGCGGTTCGGACTCGGGTCGTCCCGCGGCACGCCCCCGTAGCGTGTGAACTTGTGTTTCTTTTTTAGCGTACCCGTTGTTGTAAACCTACTAGAGTGCTATTATTGCCGCCGCGCTTTCATTAATTATCATTCGTGTACAACGCGACGACCCGATAGTCGCCGCGTCGCATTCGACGCGTTCGTCGTCCAAGGAAAGGAGAAAGAAACTTCTTCTGTTCGCATCCTCAAAAGTCCACCAAATAAGTACACACAAACCACTTACACTACTTTGCGCTGAAAAAAGAAATGTCATCTCGAGAAGCCAGCGGCGCGAGCGCGTTCGGGCGCGCGAACAGCGGCAGCGGTAACACCAACGCGACGACGTCTTCTTCGTGTTCGTCTTCGTCTTCTTCTTCTTCTCTGAGACGCATCCTCCATCTTAAAAACAGCGTCTTTGAAATCTCGAAAGCGGATAAAACGAAATCGAAGAAGAAGAAAAGCGAACACTATCAGCGCGTGAAAGTTACCGGCGACGGACGATGCATGTTCCGAAGTCTCGCCCTGGGTTTAGCGCATATTTCGAAAACGAATTTAACGTCCGCGGAAGAAACGCGCGAGGCGGACACGTTGCGCAACGCGGTGTTTGAACAAATGTGCAGAGACGAAGAGAAGCGGAAAAGCCACGGAGAAGCGAACATGTCGATTAAATACGGCGACCCGGACGGAATCGAGGGGTACTGCCGAAGAATACAAAGCCAAGATTTCTGGGGCGGGGAAACGGAGTTGTTGGTGTTGACGAAACTCATCAAAAGACCCATCATGGTGTATTTACCCGCGCACATGGCGAAGAACGCGGCGAGCGGAAGCGGGTACGTGTGCATACAAACGTACGGCGAAGAGTTTGCGAAAAAGACGAATAAAAAGACCGGGAAAGTGACCGAGCGTGCACCGGTGAGGCTTTTGTATAACGGACAGACGCACTACGATTTGCTCATTTAGTTATTTTTGTCATTGTCATATTACGCTTGGCTGCCATTAGATTTAGTATTACTATTTTTGTGTCATGGTCACAGTCTGTTCTACCTAATAGACCTATTAGAGTTGGTATTACTATTTTTGTGTCACCGCCTTCGCCTGTTTTTGCTCTTCTTCGTTAAACTCTCGATGTCGTCCACGCCAGCGATGGCCGTTTTGTTGGAAAGATACGAGCCGCCAGTCGCGGTTTCACCGACCGCCGGACACGTACCGAACTCAGGGTGTTTATTGGTCGGTACCGGCGCGTTGACCTTATCGACTCTTCTCAGCGTTCTTTTTTCCATTCTATCGACGTAAAGGACGCCGTTTAGGTGGTCCATTTCGTGTTGCGCGATTCTCGCCGGCCAGCCCGTCAATTCCACTTCAATCGGTTTTCCATCCGGCGCGACGCCTTTCAGCTTCACCTTCAGATGTCGCCTGACGAGCGCCCGATATCCCTGCACCGATAAGCATCCCTCCATAAACGCAGCGCTCGCGTCGCCAATCGGTATTAACACCGGATTGATAACGACCTTCGCTTTGAAAGGCGCGCGTTTCTTCCTCTCTCTCTCCTCTTCGCTCTCGTCTGACATTCCTTCCGCCGTATCTTCCATCACGAATATTCGTTTCTTCACGCCAATCTGAGGCGCCGCGAGTCCAACGCCTCTCCCTTTCACGATCGCCAACATCTCCGACACTAACTCTTGTATCTCCGTGCTGTCGATATCTTTCTCGTCGACTTCTTCCGACCGTTCGTACAAGCACGCCTCCCCGGCTTGGACGATTTCTCGTTGCCCTTTCGCCAGGGATATTAAACTCGTGAACGGGTTGGACGCGTTTTCTGTCCACGTGCCTTCCCCGTCGGACGTTCCGTACGCTGCGGTGGTCCCCCGTCGGACGTTCCGCACGCGGCGGTGGTTTTTCATCGCCATCGCGGCGGAAGAGGAGGAGGAGGAGAAGGAGGAGGACGACGACGAAGCGCAGCAGCTGCGATGCATTTTTATCCTTCGCACAACACACTTTGACGACTTTGAAAGAAGAGAAATTGTAAAGTTGTTTGAAGGCGAAAGTCCGCGCATGAATATAAATAATCAACTCGAAATATTACAACAACTTACTAGCCGCGAGCATTTCCCTGTGCCTCTTCTCTTCTCTTCTCTCTGCCGCGGCTGCCGCTAATCTAATTTCGCTATTCGTGAGAGGCGGTTCAGGTTCAGCGTAGACGCCGTGCGCGTGCGTGCACACGCCGACCAGGAGAAGACCGATAATTTGTTCAGTTTGGAGCATTTCGCCTCTGGTTATGGACTCGATGATGCCGGTTAAGATTAAACCGAGCGTGATGGCGAATCCTTTGGCGACGGAGCCGAGATTTTTGGTGACCAGACCGACGCAGATGCCGCCGACCGCGGAAGTGAAAATCGGTACAAACGTGAGTAATGTGAAATGGTCAAACATGGAGGACCATTCGGTAGACCCGGCGTAGAGAAGACGTCGAACAGCTGTCGAGGAAACGAGATAATCGTTGGAGGGGTCTCTTGCCAACAGTGGATCTGATGCCATCATCGCTGCCGCGGCGTCTTGTCCTTCTTGGAGATGAGGATGCGTTTGTTGCACCAAAACCTCGTCGTTGAAGGCTAACTTGGAGACGTGAACGAAATAGATAATCGGTATAGAAGCGATGGCCATTTCAATCGTCAGCACTTGCGCGGGTCGCCGCAACGCTTGCAGCGAAATCTGCGTGCTCGTACTCGCGAGTCCGCTCAAACAAGACGCCGCAGTCACGGCAATCACCCCTAAATATCTCGTGTACTCTTCCTCCTCGATCACCGTCATGCCGTTCGCGTTTCCTCCGTTTGCGCCGTCCATCGATCCAAACGATTTCTGCGCGTCCACCGCGGGTTCCAATATCTCTTTAATTTGCAAAATCACGCTCGCTAACATCAAACCGAGTAAGCTCAAGCACTGAACGAAGGTCTGTTTCGTACCGAACACGACGTACACGAACAACGCGGTCCACATAATTTTTGTTTGGTTCAAACAATTGAACAACACCGCGTCGACGGAGTGATATCCGTATTGCATCAACATATTTTGAATGGAGTAAACAACCGCCGGAACTACGCTCAAAGCAAACACGTTCAATCTGACCTTGCCGAACTGTCGACGAATCTCCCGCGGCCCTTGCATTCGCATCGAAATCAAACACAACACAATCTTCACGCACTCCGTCGCAGCGACGACGCCCAAGCTCGAAACTTTCGTCGATATGAATTTCTTCGTCAACAGAGGTTGCGCGCCATACTGCACGCTCAACACGCAAAATGGTGCCACGTTTCGCATGATTTTTCCCCACGATATGTACCGTTGTTGTTGACCTCGCCTTCGCTGCGGGGCTCCCGAGGAGGTGGTAGTAGTGGTGGTGGTTGTGGTCGTCGTTCGGTGAATGGGAATACCGAACAAAAATGATTCTCTCTGCGTCGCCGCCGTCGTCTTTCTCCCTCTCTCTCTCGCTCCTTTCAAATCCTTCTCTCTCTCGTCGTCGTCGACCTCCTCCTCCTCCTCCTCTTTTTCGTCGTCGCGTTTCACTCCTCGTCGTCTCTGATGTCGTCGACTCCCTCTCGTTTGCACGTCGTCGTCGTTATATTCGTCGTTAATGCGCAACGACGCGTCTTCTTCTTCTTCTTCTTCTTCTTCCTCCTCCTCGTCGTAGTCTTCATCTTCGTCGCGCGACTCTCTTCTTCGCGGCAGTTGTTTTCGTCGTCGTTGTTTCGTCGTCGTCATCAAGACGTCGTCGTAAACGTCGTCGACATTTTTCCGTACTTTTAATTTGGCGTCGTCATCTTCCCGCGTCGTCGTTTTTCCTCGCGCGCTGCCGCGACGAGTATTCACGGCCATCGCGTATCCGTCTCTGCGCGCGTGCGCTGGGTTTCGTTGTCTCTCTTTTTTTCGGAAGGGGAAGGAAAGATGTCCTTTTCTACCCGCGCGCGCGCGTGTCTCTCTGCCCAGGTGAGAAAGCGCAGAGAGTGCACGAAGGAAGGGTATTTGGTGTGTACTTCCGGGAAAAGGTGGAGGGGTAAAGCTTGGATGTGACGCTCCGAAACGAACTTTCGTATCGTGCGTATTACATACCACAGAAAATCGAGAGAAGGTAAGGTGTCCCGAGTGTCACGTGTCGCGTGTCACAGAGAGGCGTCGTGTGGTACGCGAGTGAGTGCCATTCTCCTTGATCAAAATAATAAAATCGAAAATATTAATACACAACCTTTTAAAACTAAAAAATCCAAGCCCGTCTCTCTCTGACTCTCTATCTCTCTCTCTCTCTCTCTCTCTCGCCGCCTTAACTTTAAGCGCTGCCGTACTTATTCGGCGGCGATTGACTGTTCGGCGCGTCGTAATCACCTCCTTTCCTTTGGAGGAGCGGCGCGTGGCGGTCGTTTTCGTCGTCGAAGAGTTCTTCGTCGTCGTCGTCGTCGTCGCCAAAGGGGCAGCAACAATCGCAGACGCAACAACACGCTCTTCGACGGCGAGCGGAGCACAAGGCGACGTTGGCGATGTCGCGAGAGCCCGGGTAACCGTTTCGGTTCAAGTCTTTTTCTAACTGGTCGCCTTCTTTGACTAAATGGATCCAGGAGGAGAGGATGATGAACGTGCCGGCGGCCATGACTATGAGCCAGGAGACGTACGGGTTCGTGACTTCGGGTTGCATGGCGACGCGGAGTTGGTCGGCGGACATGAGGAAGAAGTCGAACGAGCCGTGGTAGAGCCAAGAGCGCGAAATGCACTTGATTGGATCGATGAAAAATCCATTGGATGCTTGGATGATCCAGTGCGCTCGAACGTACCGCATGCCAGAGATACCGGCCCAGATGGCGTGCATGGGCATGAAGCCTCTTGTAACGGTGATCATCGTCGCTGTGGCGCCGCGTTCAACGTCGTATAACGAGCGTCCGTCCATGCTTTGAACTGTGCAGTTGATGGCGGTATCGTTCCAACTCGTGATGGCGACTTCGGTTTCGTTGCCGTTCGGGTCGGCGAAACCGTACCGTGTCAACGCGCGAATGATGATGGTTTCGCGTTGTTTAACATCATCCGTGATTCCTAATCCGCCACTAATGCTATTCTTTCCTCCATTTTTCTCGTCACTCTCGTGTGCACCCATTTCTCCGACCGTCAACCTACCATCGTCCTCGGCGCTCTCGCTCGATAATCGCAAGTAATCCTTCGCCTCGGACGGGTTCAATATTCCCTTCGTAATGTACGAGTGCATGCCATCCGTCGCCTTCTCTACCGTCAACTTGGTTTGCGCGAAACTTTCGTAGATACCTTGCAAAATTTGGTTCTTGAACTCCCGAATGATCTCGCTGTCGTCGTACACAGGATGCAACTGCCCTTTACCACCGCTACTTTTTCTTGAAATACCAGTCATCTTCCCGAGGAACGGGATCCATCCAGAATCCGTGGACATGAAGTAACTCATTTTATGTGATTGCTGCTGCTGTTGTTGTTGAATTATCTGTTGTTCTTCAGCGTACGCTCTTTGCGCGTCGAATTTTGTCTTGTCTTTCCCATCATTCATTTCCTCCATTGTTGTTGTTGTTGTTGTTGCTGCTGCTGCTGCTGCTACTGCCACGTTCGATTTCGACTTCGTGCTCGTGATTAGCGCCGGAATGATTTGCGTCTCTTGCATCATGTGCGCTGGTGTTGTGGCTCCCTTCGTCACTCCGTCCTCTCCCATTTGTGCGTCCAACGACCCGCTCAACACGACAATCCTCGGATGTTGTGGATCGTTACAAACCACCGTAACATCCGCTCTCGTCACATCCATCAGCACTTGCGTGTTTTGCATCTGCTCGTACGTTCGAACCCCGTATTGAACGTTCTCAATCCACGCGAAGCCTAAACCTACGACCATGGCTAGCAAAACAACCTTCCTCGGCGACCGCGTTCGCTTGGACCAACCGATGGCGTACGAACACCCGCCCATATCCTCCTCCAACTCAGCTTTACTCCCTAAATCGTCATCCCTCGCTCTCGTCCACCTGCTGGCGACAAAATACTTCGCCGTCTCTTCGCTAAATCCGGCCAAAATAAACGCCAACCACGCCGTCGCCATGATCGTCTCCAAGCTCACGTTTTCTTGACCGCTTTCCTCCACCGCCGGTTCCGCGCTAAACGCCATCGCCGAATACCCGAGCAACGCCGTCACGATCCCAGCCGCGAACGCTCGCACCGTGTACACCGCAATCGGTGCTACAATCGCCCCGCACCAAAATGTCTGCGCTAAAATCCCAAAACTTAGGTGCTCGTGAAACGCGTCCCTGTGGCCGCGCTTCGACATGAACACGAAAAACACCGCCCACATGCAGCACGGAATCAGCGCTGCCAATAAAACAACTATCGCGGATACCCAATCGCCCTCGCACTCTAACGTCGTTATGATTGCTTTCGCGAAAAACAACAGCAAGGTCACGAACAACCACGAGAACGAATTGTCGTGCGACCAGGCGGAGAGGCACGTCACGTACCAGCTTTGCTTCTCCGCGAACTCTCGCTTGCGAGTGCGCGGGGAAAGAGGAGTGACGCTCTGCCGTTGACGATCATGTTCGTCTTGTCGTCGCTTCGGAGGCAAGGCCATTTTTTGATATCCCTATTTCTGAATGCGACGACGCTTTGTCTCTCTTTTTATCTCTGTCTCTCTCTAGCCGCGGATTGTTGTCTCTCGCGCGTGAGAGTCCGTGTTATCGAGAGAAGAGAGCGCGCGTTTCGCGATAGAAATGACGAGAAAAAACAGGGGGGGCGCGTGGGGGCAAAATGAGGGTGTTGTAAACCCTAAATGTTTTTTTTGTGAGTGCAGTATTGAAAATCAACAAAAACAACAACTCTCCGTGCGACTTTACGCACGCGCCGGCCGTCCGCATCTAAAATCACGGCTTCTTCTTCCTCCTGAGCTCGAAGATTTTCGGCGGAGAAGCGCTCGCTTTTTCTTCTCGCTCTTTTTTATCGTTGAAGTCGTCGCGAGCGCCAAAAAGTATCGGTCGCGAGGAGGAGGAGGAGGCGTTCGACGCGATTTTTTCGCTGTATTTCACCTTGAACTTTCCCTTGACGCCGCCACCGATGACGCCGCTTGCTTTCCTCAAAGCATCGAGGTTTTTAAAGTGCGCGATGTATATGTCGTCTAAATCAGTCTCCGAGTCGACTTCGACGGCAAATTGACCGGACCAAGGACGGAGCATTAGAAATACTGTTTTTTTCTCTGCGCCGTCGGAAAACGTGGCGGTGAGCCGTTCGTATTCGATACCGCCGTTTTGCTTGGTGTGGTAGGAGGTGAATCCGGGGAAGTATTCGTCCTCGTTGGCGTCTTCGGGTGGTTGGTTCAATGAACTTCCTGGCGCTCCGTTCAACGTGGACGTCATCATCATCCGATCCTTTTCCTCTTTTTCTTTCTTCAACTCGTCGTGCGCTAAGATAGCCTCGCGCAAATTGATCGACGGTTTCTTACACGCTGCCGTTCGAAAGACGTCCACGCGTCGATTAGGTTCGTTGCCGTAGCTTTGTGACGTGAAGCCCCACAACGCGGCGTACTCGTGGACGACACCGCGAAGATATTTCGTCATCGCCGGAAAAGTTGCGCGACGATTATTGGCATCTCTCGCCATCTCTTCGAATTTCTGTTCGATTTGCGCGCACAAGCGAGGATTGTTCTTTGCCGCTTTCAAGTGTTCTTGTTTAAACGCACTCTTTGCACCCGATACGGCAAACGCCGACACGCGTGACTCTGGATTTGAAATGCCAAACGCCGCGGCGAGTTGCGCGCGCCTCGCTTCGTCTGCGTTTACGGAATCGTTCGGAAGCGCCGCCGCGGCAAACTCAGCCGCTCGTTGACGCTCTCGTTGTTGTTCATGGTGATTGAATGCTCGAGTGTCAGACGAGGACGGTATTGTTTGAGACGGCGGCGGTTGAACTCGGGGTCGACGAACGACGCTATCGTTATTGTCGTGCAAACTCGACGCTCTCTGCGCCATTTGGCTCCACCCGCCGGTACCGATGCGAGTGGTTGCATTCCCCGAACCTGATCCTAAACTTGGGAAATTTTCCGCGCTCGACAGCTCAATGTTGCTATTACTTCCGTGTCTACGAATAGCCTCTGGGTTTGACCAACCGCTAAAGGAAGTCTGCGCCGCTCTTAATGTTTGTCCGCGTGACATGGCGATATCGTCGTCTACCATGGCAAATGCACCAAACGCTCGAAAGGCATTTTCTTGTTGTTCGATGGACGTTTGTAAATTCGCCGCTAAAGCCTGCTGTTCGGAAGCTTCTCTGCTATTATTACTACTGGTGTTATTCCCGTTTTGCTGCTGTTGATTATTTCTTCTATTATTACTACCACCCGCACTACTATTCTCGCCTTGCCTTCGCTCCCGAATGCTCGTAAACATCGACGACGCCAACGTCCTTCTCAACTCCTCGCGTTCTCTTTGCATCCTCGCTCTTTGTTCTTCCGTCCTCCTCTCCGCATTTTCCAACTCGTCTTTCTTTTCCTTCTGTAAATTTACATACGCTTTGTGTACGCTAAACTTCTTTAATGAAAATTTCCGCAAGTGCTCGTCCAACCTCTGACAATCGCTCGCGTCCAACGCCTCTCTCGTCAACGGATTCTCAAACGTTTTCGCGTTCACGACGTACTCCGCCAACGCCTCTGGGTCAAAAAGATGTTTCACCTGTTGCTCTTCAGATATAATAGTTGTCGTCGTCGTTCTTTCGTTCGCATCCTCCTCGCCTCCGCCTCCTTCGTCCTCGTTCAGCGACGAATAGCTTTGTTCTCGTTTAAACTTCTTCCCGAGCAACTCAAACGGCGCGTGCGCTTGCTCGCAAAACGGTTCCAACGTAATCGGGTCGCACTTTTCCTCCGGCAGATCCTTCCACCATTTCGGCGCCTGCTTTTGTTGCGGTTGCTTTCTCATCGTCGTCGTCGTCGGCGGCAAAGAAGAAGAAGAAGAAGAAGAAGGAACTTGTCGCGGAACTATCGTTTTCTTCTTCTTTTGCTGTTGTTGTTGTTGTTGTTGTTGTTGTTGTTGTTGCTGCTGACTGCTATTTTTCGGCGGCGGCGGCACGAACGCCTTTGCATCTTTCGACAACGAGGGGGCGCCGTTATTATTATCGTTCACGTCGGAGGGTTTTGAAGTTCCATCGTCGTCGTCGTCGACGCCGTCGTCGTCGTCGTCTTCTTCGCTTTTCTTCTTCTTCTTTTTAGGAATCGACTTCGTCGCCTCTCGAAACAAATCCACTCGCTCTTTGCCGTTTTCCCCGACCGGTCTCCTCGGAGGCGCGCCTCGCCCGGATTTTGGTTTCTCTTTTTTCTTCGTCGTCCGCTGCTGTTTAGTCCTGTCGTTATCGTCGTCGTTCATCGTCGTCTGGGTTTTCTTTCCCGTTTCTTCTCCCTCTTTTATTCTCCCACGCCGGCGTCGTCGCTCGGTCCCTCTCTGGATATCTCGCAGTCACTACTCTCTTTCCCAGAAAGACCTCTCTCCGTGAGAGGGCGAGAGAGAGAGAAGAGGCCAAAAACGAGCGAGTTTCTTTTCTCTCTCGCGTTTGCGTTTGCCCGCGCGTTCGCGCGTTTGCGCGCGCGAGAGAGAGAGAGAGAACCAACACGTCTCTCGTCGTCAAGTCACTTTCGGGTAAACGACGAGAGCCAACAAAACGACGAGCGCGAAAAACCCTAAACCCTAGCCTGGTGAAACCCTAAATAACTTATTTCTTCTTTTTTCTTCCCGTTATAAAAAAGAAGGAAAATCTCACCAGTCACCCATAACTCACTCGCGCGCGTCCGCACTCTTCGTTCGTTTCCTTTGAAGAAGAAGAAGAAGAAATACGACGACGCGAGATAAACATCTCTCCATCTTTTGAGTTTTGCGACGAGAAGAGCTCCCAAAGAAGAAAGAGGACGACGTTCTTTTTTTAAAAAGAAGCAATTTTGCGCGTGCCTCGCGGCGTGGGAGATTAAAAAGTTCTGATAACTTTTCACGGAACAACAACGCGAAAGAAAACGCGAAGAGGTGCGAACGAACGCCAGAGAGAGAGCTTTTCGACCCCTTTCTCGCTCTTTTTGTTTATCGCTCGCGCTGTTGTCGTCGTTTCCAGAGAGAGAGCGCGTCGCGCGTCGAGAGAGAAGGAAGGTTTCGGAAATTTGTAATTGTCGTATACCCTCTCTCTCTCCCCGCGGGTAAAAAGAAGGAAAAAAAAAGGGGGGAAAATCAATCTTCTCTCTCTCTGCTTTGCAGGCTTCCTCTTTTCCGTTTCCTTTGCGAACGCGCAGAAAACTGACCCTTATTTCCCTCTCTTCTTCTCGATTCCGTCTTCTCTTTTCGGTGTTCTTCTTCTACCGACGACGCTCGCAGAGTTTCCGAGTGGCGCGATAGTGCATATATATAGAGAAGTTTTACACGCACGGTTCAGTCATGGCGCCGTCCTCGGAGAAAGGGCGGCGGCGGGAGGAGAACGCCGACGCCGGGAGGAACACTAACAACGCCTCGCCCGCGCCGCCGTATTTAGCGCAGCTGTTGAGCGCGGCGGGTGTGCCGGTGAATCCAGTAGATGGAAGCACGTCACAACAGCAGATGTTGCAATTTCAGCAGCAGCAAAACGCGGCGAACTTTGCGGCGGCGACGGCGTTGACGTTGTCGGGCGTGAATTCGCAGTTGAAGTCGTTCGGGAATAGCTCGTTACGATTGAGTGGTCCGGCGAACAGTGGAGGGCAACCGGGGAGTCCGTCCTTTTGGAACCAGTTTTTCGCGCAGCAAGCGTTGGTTGGGAGCTTATATAACCAGCAGCAGCAGTTTCAAGGGACGCAGCAGGCGCTGCCCAACGGCGCGAATCTCAACAACGAGAAGTTGAGCTTTTTGAGCAACTTTTCCACCGGTATGGGAGGTGGAACGCAGCCGACCATGTCAAACAGGACGCGGAGTAGCGGAGGGAACGCCATTTTCGATAACGAGGACTTGAAAGAGCTGTTGAGTTCAAAGTTGCAACAGAAGATTGGAGGATCGGGTATCGGAGAGATCAACAGCAGCGACGCGGCGAGGAAGAGAAAATTGTCGCAGGTAAACACGGAGAATATTAACATCAACAACAAAAGGAAACAACCGGATTCAGGCGTGAATCAACAACCCGGATCGAGGGGCAACTCTGCGTTTAGTCCTTTTGCAAACTCTGGCGGCGACGGAAACAACATCTTTACCACCAGCGAACTTATGAAAGTTAAGAGTTTGCAAGAAAAGAAGAAACGCTCGGCGGAGAAGAAGAACAAGAAGAGCAACAGCGACAAAGCGACGTCGCAAGAGAGGAAACCGGGAGAAAAGAAAACGAAGAAACAAAAAGAAACGAATCCGAAAACCATGCAACTAGCCGACGCCGCGATGAGCTTGGATCAAGAACGGAGCAACGTGATGAACAATCAAAACGTTCTCAAGGAGGTCATGAAGTTGCAACAAGAATATATCAAAGAAACTCCGGAAGAGCGAGAAAAGAGAGAAAAAGACGAAGCTGCGATGAAAATGAAACAATTGAGCACGAGAGGTCACACGACGCGAGCGACGGAAAAAGAAGAGCTGTATAAATCCATAGTAGACGTGGATGGAAACTTGTTGAAGCCGGAAGTGCTGGAGCGATTCGAAGCAAACGCAAACAAAATGACGCAACTGAACAAAGAACACGAAGAGCAAAAGAAACTATCTGGATCGGGAGGGAAGAAAAACGGCGCCGTCTCGGCTTTAGCGCAAGCCGCTGCGCAGAAGATCACCGGCGCTTCCGACGATGTCATGGCAAAAGTCCGAGGTATTCTTGAAGAAGAGCTTTCGGACGCGGAAACGGACATCGCCGAAGGCGACGAGACGGGCGAGTTGGACAACAACAAAGCAGGCGAGCCAAAAGAAAACGCGAAAAAACTTTCCGACGCGGCGGAGAAAGAGGAAAAGAGCACTGATTTAGATAAAGACGGTAAAGATATCAAAGTTCGCTCGCGATCGTGGTCTCAAGAAGAAGACGATCTCGTCCAAGTGTTAGTTTCCCAAGTCGGTCCGAAGAAGTGGGCATTAATCGCCAGTCAACTTTCAGGAAAGACGCAAAAACAAGCCTACGCGCGATGGAGAGATTATTTACAACCCGGTTTAACGTCTCGTCCGTGGACGAGATGGGAGGAGATTCATCTCTTGGATTGCCAGGCGCACATCGGCAATCAATGGGCTATCTTAGCCAGATTCATGCCTGGACGTTCGCCGAACGCCATTAAAAATAGGTTCCACGCGACGAAACGAAAAAAAGAACGCAACACAGGCGCGGTTGAGAATGAAAAAAAGGATATATCCAAAGGGAACATGACGTCATTGACGCGCGAATCGGAAGGTAAAGGCGACAAAAGCTCGAGAAAACAACCCCCGGAACAACCGGAGAAGAAGCGAGACGAAAAAAATAAAGCCATCGACGCCAAAACGGCGCAAACGAAAGCAGCGGCGCAGGCGCCGTCGTCATCGCCGAGCGGGGAACGCACAAAAAAAGGAAAGAAGAAAGTGACGCCGCCGCCTTCGCAACGAAAAATCCGCGCCACGCGAAGCGTCTCTAAATAAACTAGCAGAACAACAACGCGCTCACGTAGACAAAAAAAGAACGCACGCATCATCATCATAATCATCATCGTCATCACCGTTGATTGAAACACATTGTAGAAAATACGCCCCGAGTTTTTATACTTATAAAACACATGTATATATACGTATGTATATTTGATGTACAACCGCGGTACGACGCGCGCGTAAAGAAGTAAAGAAGTCACAAAAGTTTCCTCGCGTTGTGTTTTTGCGTCTGTCTCTTCAAAAAAAAAAAAGAATCGAGAGCGCAAATTCACACCAAAATGTCACTCTCTTCGACGACGACGACGACGACAAAAATGCTCCTCGTGGCCTCTTTAGCGCTGCTGGGGTGCTCTTCCCTCGCCGGTGGTGGTGCGTCGTGTGTTTATTTCTTCTTCTTCTTCTTTTTGATGTGAACTCAATTGTTTTTCTCTCTCTCTCTCTCTCTCCCCGATCGGTTTTATATTATGTCTCGGCGGGCGCTGATAACTTTCTCTCTCTCTCTCTCTCTTACGAAACAACAGTCCACGCGGCGGAGGAACAACCGAAAACGACCGCACCAGCACCGAAGCACATTTTAACGGACATTCCGGACGCGTCCGCGTCCGTGGACACGACGGTCGTCTTCCCTGGATTTGGGACCGATTTGCGATTTCCAGCGGCGGAGGACATCACCGCTTTGTTGGGCGTCCGAAACGTGGGCGATTCGACGATTGAGTTGCAAGCGATTGCGGGATCGGTGAACGCGCCGCAGGCGTTTCAATATTTCGTGGCAAACTTTTCCAAGTATGAATTTAACGGCGAGGACGAGGAGGACGAGGAATTCGCGCCGTTTAACCCGAGGATCGGAAGCGAGAAGTTGGCGACGAAACGCGGGGCGAAGAAGGGCTCGGCGAAGAATTTGTACACGAGTAAAGAGCAATCTGTGGTGAACGCAGGGAGAGAGTTAACGGTGCCGTATTCGTTTCAATTACCCGCGCCGTTAGCTGGGATGGATTTTACGTTGGCACTGACGGCGTTTTACCAAGAGGATGGGGAACAATACGCGACAACCTTTTTTAATCACACGGTGAGAGTGTTGGATCCAAACGTGGCAGTTGATTTTCAATTGACGTTCGTGTACATCGCGCTGGGGAGCTTTGCGCTCGGTCTCTTGTATTTGGTGTTGAGAGTGTTCGGGTTGGATGCGCATTTACCGTTTATCGGTGAAAACGCGATTGAGGCGAGCAAGAAGCAAAAGAAGAAGACGCACGAGATTAACATGGCGGCTGCGAGAGCGGAAGCGGCGAAGAAGATGAGCGAAGGAGGAAGTGGTGCGACGGGCAACGATAACAAAAAAGGTGGGGGTAAAGAGGACGACTGGCTCTCCGGGACGGCGTTTACGAACCCAAGTTCGTTCTCCACCGGGGCGACGAAACCGAAGAACCGCAAAGGAGGCAAAGGAGGAAAGAAGTAAACGCAAAAGTAAAAAATCTAATAACGTAATAAAAAATCAATCAGTTGGTACTCGAGTAATCAATCAATCGCATTAACAAAACACATGCACACAAAACCGAACGCAAACAGAGTTAGTTTTTTTCCTTTCTTCTTCAATCAAGATGAAGTCACCGCGTGCATGGCTTGCGCCAACCTTTCGACCGTTTTGCTCGTGACGCCCGCCATGGAGATTCTACCGTTTCTCGTCATGTAAATGTGATGTTCATCCTTCAATCTATCCACCTGTTCGGGAGTTAAACCTGAGTAGCAAAACATCCCAATCTGATCGGTCACGTGCTTCCATCCCATCGTGCTCCCACTCTTCTCCAAAGCCTCTCTTAATTTCGCTCTCATGTCGATAATTCTATCCGCCATCATCTTCACCTCGGTTAACCACAATGCGTTCAACTTTTCGTCGCCTAAAATGGTCGAAACCAAATTCGCCCCTTGTAACGGCGGCGACGAGTACATCGCTCTCGCGATCACTTTCAACTGCGATTCGACGACCGCCGCTTCCTCTTTGGACGCGCACACCATGGATAACGTCCCAACTCTGTGACCGTACAACCCCATGTTCTTGGCGAAACTTTGCGCCAACGCCATGGCGTGTCCGTCTCTCTTAAACATTCTCAACGCGAACGCATCTTTATCGCAATCGCCACTGGCAAAACCTTGGTACGCGCTATCCAAAAATGGGAACAAATTCTTCTCCTTGAACAGTTTCGAAATTTCCAACCACTGCTCTTCACTCGGGTCGACCCCGGTTGGGTTGTGCGCGCACGCGTGCAACAACACGACGTCCCCTTCCTTCGCCTTCCCCAAATCTTCCTTCAACCCGTCAAAATCCAACCCTCTCGTTTCCGCTTTGTAATACCTATACGTCTTCGTCTCGACTCCCGCGTCGCGGAAAATATTCAAATGATTCGACCACGTCGGATCTGGAACGTAACACACCGCGCCTTTCTTAAATCGAGCGATGAACTCGGCGAACAAGCGACAGGCGCCCGTCCCCGACAGCGTTTGTATCCCCGCGATGGTCTTCGCGTCTCCAATCTCCTTCCCGTACGCCAATTCTAAACTTCTAGAGATGTACTGATTATCGCCTTGCGTCGGTAAATATTCCATGTTCTTCGCGTCCTCGATCAGTCGCTTCTCCGCCTGGCGCACGCACTCCAAAACCACCGGTTTACCGTTATCGTCTCGGTAGGCTCCCGTGCCGAGGAGCATTTTCGACGGATCCGTGTCCGCGTGAAACATTTCCGAGACGCCCAAGATTGGGTCCTGTTTGTGTGCGTTTCATTCACGAATCGTCAATGTCGTCGTCGTCGTAAAAGAGAGAGAGAGAGAACGAACGAACGAACGCGTTGGTTGAAAAACTTTAAAACGGCTCGACGAGAGAGAGAGAGACGAAGAGAGAGAGAGACGAAGAAGAGATAAAACGTCGGCTTCATCTCTCTCTCTCTCCGGGGAAAAAAAAACCCAAAAAGTAAGTAAATTTCACACCTTCGGCGCCGCTTCCACGTGCGACCATAATCCACCACCACTCATCGCGCGTCGTCGTGAAACAGTAGTTGTCGTTGTTGTTTTGTTCGCGAAGAAGACGTCAAAGAAGAGTAGTATTCGTTTGCGATGACTGCCACCAGTTGTTGTTCTTTTGATCGAGTTGCAAAGCCGTAACGAAGTGTGCATGCACCTTTTTGTCGTCGTCTCTCTGAACTTTTTTTAAGTGACGGACGAAAAGACACAAAAACACGTAAGCAGGAAAAGCAATTTTTTATTATTTAGGGTTTTGGTACAATTTTTTTTTAGGGGTTTAGAAAACGTCCAAAGTTTTGGATTCGTCGCATCACACATTTGGAATTAACTCTTAATACTACTATCTATACTCCTCCTCTTCTTCTTCTTCTTCTTATTATTATTATTACCACTACTACCGCTCTGCTCGAGATGGCGACGAGCGCGAGGCAAATACAGATCACGGAACAAACGAGCCGGGCGGTGGTGGAGAACCAGCTCAGGGTCGGGATGGACGTGGTGTGTTATCAGAGAGGTATTTTTTAAATCATTATTCGAGAGGGAAGAGAAGGATTTTGAAAAAAAATATTCCCGCAAAAGATCGAGAGTCTCTCTCTTTCTCTCTCTCTCTCGCGCGCGCGTTCCTTCTCGTCCATCTTCTCGTTCTTCTCTCTTCGAGCGAGCGCGATGATTGTTTCGTTTTGCGAACGTTCGCGCGCGCGCGCGCTGACTCTCTTTTTTTTTTTTCTTTTTCCCTTTCTGGCTTTCGTAGGGATATTTGACGCGAACACGCACTTTACGGAAGCGAAGCAGCAAAACGCCGCGAACAGCAACGCGCTGAATGTCCCCAGGATGCTTCGGAAGTGCGCGAAATCGAAACGATTGTTGGACGCGATGGAAAATGGCGTGTTTGATGCGCTCAAGCGAGGGTACTTGCGATCGGTTGCGTTGGTTATTTCGCACCCGGACGATCCGAAGACGCTGTTGGAGGAATACTTGTTCACCGTCGAATACGACCAGGCGAAGCGAGCGAGATTGTTGACGACGAGCGTGAAAGGGAAAGAAACCGCTTCGAAGGATGGTGCGAAGAAAAAAAACGACGAGGAGAGACTGACGGATCCAAAGAGGATTCGAAAAAACGCGATCGCGACGACTAGGACGCTTTTGTCGCTCGTGAGAACGTTGGACGCGTTGCCGGATGGAAGTACGGCGAATTTAAATTTAACGTACACGGAAGAAACGCCGGCGACGTACGAACCTCCATTTTTTGAAGCAGCAGATGACGCCGCCGTAGATGAAGAGAATGACTTTGGCGAAATCTTATCGAAAGAGGAGTTTCACGACGGGTCGAAGATGTGGAAGAGAGATCCGTTTACGATGGAGCTCGGATGCATCGAAACAAAGTATCACTCAATGAAGGTGAAGGCGTCGAGCGCGTTGGATCCGCTGTTGGACGGGGAAGAAGAAGAAGAAGAAGAAGAAGAAGAAAGAAACGAATTGGTCGAGTTACAGGTGGAGCCAGTTCAAAAACCAGCGCCTGCGACGACGGTTGAGAAAGAGAAATCGAGAAAACAGTCGCCGCGCTACCCAGATCGAGAAGCGATGAGAATCCACGGCGGTGTCGATCCCAACGCGAACGCGGTTCCAGAATCGCAGCTCGCGAGTCTGCCTCCGGTAGAAAAGAAGAAGCGTGGACGATCTCCAGAAAAAGTCAAAGCAGCGGAACCGTTGCCGAGCAAAAAGCGCGGGCGACCGCCTAAGGTTTCCAACGAACACTCTCAACCGCGGAAGAAGAAAAAGGCAAAAAAGACCGCATCGACGACGAAGAAACGCAAAGAAAAGAAACACAACGAGCAAACTCCGGCGAAAACCGTCGCGAAATTACCGACGATTCCGGTCACCAACGACTCCGCGCTAGAGGCGCTCAAAAAGTACATCGAAACCATGGGCGGCGAGTTACCCGCGAACTGGTCGGCGAAGGTGGCGAGACGCGCAGACGGTCATCTGTACGCCATCTATTTCGACCCGAACGGGAAAAGACTCAGGTCTAAACCCGAAGTCGCGAGGAGTTTGAACGTGTTCGTTGCTCAGTGATGGTCGAACAACAACGCGGCGAAGATAGACGAGAAGAAAGAAAGAGAGAGAGGTATAAAGAGAGAGAGAGACGCGCATGTGATGAACATTTAAAAAATACACACAATGGCTCATTGGGATTTTACCGCCAAAAATATCTAAAAATCTCCTTCCTCAGAAAAAGCCGGATGTCAAACGCGTTCCTCCCTTCCATCCGCCTCGACGACGACGTCGTCGTCGACAGAAGACACCATCTCATCGTCCCGCGCAAGCAAAAAGAACCGCCGGCTTTGCCATCGCGTTACGCGGCGCAACAACAACATCGACGAGTGAAAGTACACGTCATCGATAAGACGCGCGACTCCAGCGCGTTCGCGCTTTTATCGACTTCCAATTGCCAAACGATTCGAGACTTTCTCGACGCGAAGATCAAGCACCGATTCGTGCCGTCGGACGCTCTGGTGAGGATGAAAATCGACAAATACGTTTTGTGTTTGGAAGACGAGATTGAATTGATCAGAGAGGACGACGTGGTGCGAGTGGAGGTTTTGGACGAGGAGGTGTTGTATTGCGACGAAGAAGACCACGAGGAGGAGGAAGAGAGAGGGGATTTCAGGAACGCGACGAAGCCGGGGAAGAGGAAGCACGCGTTGTCGAGCGACGACGACGACGACGAGACGAAGAACATCGATAATTTTAGCGACGAGGAGGAGGAGGAGGAGGACGACGACGAGGTGAACAACAGCGATGAAGAGAAGAAGAAAGTGGTATCTTTGTTACGGATGACTAAGATCAACGGAAAGAACTGGACGACGCAAAAGCCGACGAATGCGACGGTGACGAATACGACCACGAATACACCCAAGACGAAGAGAAGGAAGCAGACGACGCCGATGAAGACGAATACGGCGAGCCCATGGAAAACTCACAGCTCGGGGAAGAACAGGATAAGGATGCACCGGTTCATGAGAATGAAATCGGACGAAAAGTGTGGACATTGCAAAATGTGCTTAAACCCGACGGCAAAAAAAGCGTGCTTAACGAGGCGGGCGGAGATGGAACCCATCACCTACCCGGCAGACGATACCGTATGCGAGGAATGCAAGCTAGGGGACAATGCCGAACAACTTATGCTTTGTGACGGGTGCGACGACGGATACCATTCGTACTGCGTAAAATTAAAGGAAGTTCCAAAAGGCGATTGGTTCTGCTCGAAGTGTTTGGCAAAGCAACAAGTGGAACAGGAAGGAGAGAAACCTGCGCTGAGGGGAGCGATACAAACAGAAAATGAAAAAGAAGAAGAAAAGCAGCAGGTCGATATGAGCGCATGTCCAGGTTTGGATGGTCATAAAAGATGCGGAAGGACGCCTGCGTACTGGGGCTCCAAGTTGTGTTCACGATGCATTCGTACCAAGGAAGAATCCAACATTCGAATTCGAAAACATACGCTGCGTCACTCGAGCGAAGCGCGTAGTCTTTTCGATCGTGTAGTCGTCGTGCCCAAAGTTTCTAATCCAACACCAAAAGATTTTGTGCAATGCAGAGCGATAACGGTGACAGGAGATCGGTGCAAGAATTCAGCCCTGACGTGTCCTAGACATAAGCATCAAATTACCAAGGCGAGGGCATTGAAACCAGAAGATGCTCATCCAGTTCAAGAAGAAGAAGAAGAAGAAGAAGAAAGAGAAGTAGAGAGAGAAGAAGAAAACGAGAGAGAATCACCTGAGATGGAAAAACCGCAAGAACAAGAGGAGCTAAAAAAAAAAGAAGACGACGACGAGGACGAACAAGAAGACGAAGAGTTCTTTTGTACCGGAAAAGATAGTCCCGGGCCTCCGAATGTTAAAGACGACGTCTACCGCGCCATGCTCGACGATGCGCTCAAACTTTGTGAAGCTTGCAACTACGCTCGTCTGAGAGATATCTTTCTCAGAGATCTGCCGAATGGTTGCATCGGCTACGGCCAAAAGCTAGGCTTGTGCGCCATGGCAAAGTCTTCTCGCGAAACAGGACTGTGTATTGTCTGCACGAGCTGCAAGGAAAGAAAGTTTAGCCGAGGGCACGGCGAATACGAAAACGCGTGCACCGAGCCCGTTTTGATCGGCAAAGAAAACCTATGCAGCCGATGCTATCAGAGAAAACGTAAAGATGAGATAGAAATAGAACCAGAGAAGAAAAGACGGTTTACGTTACCGCCATTTTTCTTCTGAGCGTCGCGTATTTGGGGACGCCGCGGTGTAACTGCATCTCCCCGGAAGGGTACGAGTACACGAGTAAATGGGACGTCGGGTTGGCCTTAGGTTTTGGTCCTCCACAAAAAGAATAGCGTTTCTTTAGCATCGCGTTGTATTCCATTCTCTGTATAAATGCTAGCGCATCATCGATCGACGCGCTTCTTCGTTCTCGAATTCTCTTCTTCTTCTTCTTCTCGGTAACTGTCTTTCAACGCGCGCCACAAATTTTTTTCCTCAGCGGGGGCTCCTCGCGCGCACGAAACATGAATTCGTTCCTCCCGCCGCAAAGAGTCGTCTCCTCCTGGGAGAACAACTTCACCGGAACGAATCAAACGACGCCGTCGTTGAAAGGCGTCTCGTCGGACGACGTGGACGCGACGAACCCGTACGCGTTGGTCGCGGTGGAAGAGGATGCAAATCCAATCGGAGACGAGGACAACGAAGAAGAAGAAGAAAACGCGCGCGCGCGCGAAAGAGAAGAACATCGTCTTCAAAGAAACGACACGAAAGAAGATGGCATTCGCGTGCGCGTCGAGGTCGAGAACGGGCCGAATTTAATCCTCTCGACGAGCAAGTGTCACACGGTGAATGATTTCGGTCGAGCAAAAGTTGGTTGATGTTGAAATTCTCTTGGGAAAGTCGATACGAGTTTTAGTCGCGGGAAAGTACGAAGTGCGCGGCGAAGATCCGATTTTGGACGTGCTGAGAGACGACGAGGTTTTGGTCGTGAAAATTGCCGGGGGAGATGAAGAAGGAGGAGGAGGAGAAGGGGAGGTGTCGCGAGAGGAAACGGTGGAAGAGGAGAGAGAATGGAAGAAAGCGAGAGGAAGCGAAGACGACGAGGACGAGGAGGAGGCGCGGAGGAGGACGTGCCCGGCGTGCAAAGATTTTTGCGCCGAGAATGGGAGCAAAAGAGTGATCCAGTGCGATATTTGTGACGACTTTTATCACTTTTCATGTGCTGGATATAAAAGCAAAGCAGACGTTCATAAAGTTCGCGAGTGGTTTTGTTACGACTGTCTTTTAAAAGCCAGAGAGGATCCGGAAGACTACTGCTCGCTAGCGTACGAGAATCTTTCCCAATACCTACGCGCGCTCGGTGCGAAGGAGAAAGACATTCGAAAGTTGGTCGTCGACGTTCGATTAAAAAGTCCCGGGACAGGGAATATGAAAAGGAAGTATAGATACTTATCGAAAGACGGCACGAGCGTTACGTCGAAAACAGCGGTTGCGAAAGCTTTGCGTTTGATATAAGAAATAGGTTTAGTGTACAGATAAAATGGGTCATTCTTAGAGACACGCGAGCGCGGCTTCAAAAACACAAAGATGTTGATTGTAACAACAGAATTCAACAAAAGGAGAGTAAATATGAAAACACGATCTAAACAGCTAATACATACTATTACAAATATTTTACGAACGCCGGGACGCCTTCGCTAATGCGTCGCAACGACATGACCGCCAAGAGCAAAATGTCCGCCTTGGATTCGCTGTCCTTCTTCTGTCCTAGAATGCGTATCCCCTCGTCCGTTGTCAAAACGTCGCCTTGGAACCGTTCGTACATGCCGGTAACAAGCATTTCTTTCACTTCTGTCGGTAAATCGATTATGCAATCGACATAACCGCCTCTTTTCTTTACGCTCGAGCTCACCGCGACGACTTCTTTAATACCTAATTCAGCTGCCGCGTACGCGATTTCGCGCTCAAGCAAAGCGCACGAGGTGAAACTGTCCGTCACTTCGCCGAAGTGTTTCAATAAACAGTGCGAAGCGACGGAGAACTCACGCGCAGTTTTTGCTTTGAATACAATATTCTCCGCCGTTTTTCGGGCGGTGTCTGTGGCAATGTAGGTGGGAGAAATGGATAAGTCATCCGTCGATTCGCGAACTTCCGTCGTGACGAGCATCGTGTCATCTTCAATCTCTGGATTCTTGTAGTCCGACACGAGCGTTTTGTGAATGATTTTTACTTCCCCGGGGAGGCACGCTTTCAAACGCATCATTTCAACACGCTGTAACTGCGAGTAAAGCAATTCGAGGTACAAATCTGCACCCACCGAATCGACTTCGCCGGATTGTTTCTCGCCGAAGAGAGTACCGACACCTCGAATGGACATGTCTCTTTCCGCCAACTTGAAACCTTCACCTAATCCGCACGACTCTTCCAACGCTAACAAGCGTTCTTTTGCTTTTTCGTTCAATGATTCTGGATCTTGCCCGTAAAACATCCACGCGTGCGCTTGGCGGTCGGCGCGACCGACGCGACCGCGCAACTGATACAACGACGCTAAGCCAAACGATTGCACCTCTTCGATGATAATCGTATTGCAATTCGGAATATCTAAACCAGACTCGACGATCGTCGTGCACAACAAGACATCAGCCTCACCATTTGAGAACTCATCCATGACCGCATCCAAGGTATCCCCGTCCATTTGTCCGTGCGCTTCAATCACTCGTAGGTTTGGCAAAATACCAAACAACCTTTTTCGCGACTCGCCCATCATCATAATTCTGGGAACGATGTAATAAATCTGCCCTCCGCGATTGATTTCGAACTCAATAGCTTCGCGAATTTTATCTTCGTCCATGGGTAACAAGTTCGTTTGAATCGGCCGACGCTGCGGTGGTGGCGTTTGGACTAAACTCGCGTCCCGGAAACCCGAGACGGCCATGTGCAACGTTCTCGGAATAGGGGTCGCCGATAAAGTTAAAACGTCAACCGTTGCTTTCAACGCGGAAATTTGGTCTTTGTGTCTGACTCCAAACCTTTGCTCTTCGTCGATGATTAGCAAATGCAAGTTATCGTAGACTTCCGTCGGCAAGTTTAACAATCCGTGCGTACCAACGATGATTTGCGGTCTCCCCGAGTCTTTTTGGGTAAACTTCTCCATAATTTCTTTTTGTTCTTTCGTTTTGACGTGTCTTGTGAGAAGATTGACTTCTACGCCCAAGTGTCGAAATCGCGCGGCAACGTTCGCGGCGTGTTGTTTCGCCAAAACTGTCGTTGGTGCGAGAATGAAAGAATTCTTGCCGGAAAAGCACGCTCGAGATATGGCTCTAAAAGCAACCTCTGTCTTACCAAAACCGACATCGCCGACGACGATTCTGTCCATAGGCGTGTCTCTGGTCATGTCCTCGTTGATATCCTCGATGGCCATCTTTTGGTCGGGAGTGAGCTCGAAACGAAAACCTTCCGCAAACTTAGCCTCTTCTTCCGGAGAAGACAATTTATATGGCGCTCGGACGCATTGTAATCGTTGTAAATATACGCACATTTGGTGGACGACTAAATCGCGAATCTGTTTTTGCATCTGCGCTTCTTTCGCTTCCCACGAACCGAGTTTATCGTAGAGCTTCGAAAGTCTCGGCGGTTTTACTTGTGCGCCAGGACTTGCGTATCGATACAGTTGCATGGACGCTTTCTTTGGTTCAATTTTTGCGGTATCGTCCGCGAACTGAATGAACAAGAAAACTTTCCTCGTGCCTTGGTTTCTCCCAGTCTCCTCGTCTTCGTGGTTGATCGAACGCATGCCCAGAAACTTCCCAATGCCGTACTTGCGGTGAACGACGTACTCGCCGGCGACCAGTTTAAACGGATCGATAGAGTTGTTCGCTAAGCCGTGCGTGCTGTCGTTATACCCTTCCATGAGGCGATTGTTTGCTTCCAACGCGTAGCCGATTTCATCGAGCGCTTCACGAACGTCCTCGTTGTGCATCATCTCTGATATTCCGTCTCTTCCCTTCGATCCTATCCGCGTCTTTTCGACGTCGACTATGTTTGCAGACATGGTTGTCATGGCATCTAGCTTTGACGAGTCTTCTCCATCGTTGAATGACCGTTTCACCGCTCTCATGCCTCTTTGCCTTCTCTCGGTGAATAATCGACGCAAACGGTCGCTCGCTTTCTCTTCGTTTGTTTTGCTGCTATCATTAGTACTACTGCTGCTGCTGCTGCTACCGCTATTACTACTGCTGTTATCCTCCTCCATTTTATTTTCCTCGAACATCCTAGCTAACTTCGTCTCTGGATCCGAGGATGCTTTCAGCCGCTCCAACTTTAATCTCTCCCTCAACGTCTTGTACGCCTTTTCAAAATCCGCCACGAATTCTCTTTCGTTTTGTTTTTCTCTCGCCTCTCGCGAAGGATTGTATTTCGGCGCTACGATGTGTGAAGACGACGATGATGACACTGTCGAACCGTCTTCGGCGCTCCCGTTGACTATTTTAGCAGAACCTCGTTTCGATTTCACCGAGCTGCTCCTCTTTTTCACTACTTTTTTCGAAGAAGAAGTTGAAGCGGCGGTATTGTCCTCCGAGATGCCACCGCCTCTTCTGACGACGCGTCTCCGCACTCTCGCCTGCTGAACTCTCGCTGGAGGAGGAGAAGAAGTAGTAGTAGTAGTAAAAGAAGAAAGTGTCGCACCATTTGCGGCAGTCTCATCTCCATCGCCGTCGTCATCATCATCATCATCCTCTCCTCCGCCTCTGTTTACGTCGACGCCGTTCGCCGCCCGCGAAGCAGAGTCGTCGAAACGACTACTCGAAGCAGACGCGCGACCAGTCTCTCCACTCCTCGCGCCCGCACCACCACCACCCGAACCCGCGGAACCGCTCTCGCTTCCCTCCGTTTCTTCATTTTCTTCTTCATCGTCCTTCTTCTTCTCGCTCATCATCTTCACCATCGCGCTCTTCCTCTCCTTCTCCAACTCCACCAACAACCTGTCCACGAGCTCTTGCTTCTTCCCGCTTTTCTTCAACTTGCGCTTCTCCAACTCCGTCTTCAAATCTGGAACTTTCAATTTCGAGAGTTGCTCTCGAGTGTGCGCGTTGTTGTTCGCATCGGTGACATTCTCCTCGTTAGAACGACGATGATGCGTCGTCCCGGAGGCGGCGGCAAAGGCGGCGTCAGAGTCGACCATTCCGCCGCTGCTCGCGTGGTGGTAGCGCGTCGCCGCCCGAAACGTTGTTTTCCAATTCGCTTTGCCTCCTCCTCCTCGTCTCCCAAAATTCGCAACAGGCTTCTTCCTCATCGATGATGAAGCTCGATCATCGAAAAAGGTGGAGGACGACGAGGAGGCAGAAGAGAAGGACGATCCAATCGTCCGCATCGCGAGGGGAAATCCTCCCATTCTTTAAGCACGTTCTTTTGTTTTTCCCGCCGCCGTTTTGTCTTCGGAGGAGGAGAAAAGTGACGACGTGCGTTGGTCGGCCGCCACTCTCGGGAAAAAAAGTGTGAAAAGTCGACACGTTACACCAAAAGATGACTCTCGTCCTCCGGTGCAACGCGTCGTCGTCGTCGTCGCTCTCGCTCTTCTCTTCTTCGCGCGCCAACAGAAGAGGGAGAAGCAACCACGACGACAACAAAAGATGCGCATTCGTTCCAGTCAGAGCGAGGAAAGGTTTACTCGCGGAGAAGTTTGACGACGGGAAGAAGGAGGAGGAGGTCGAGGAGAAGCGCGTTGAAAAAGCGGATAACGAACGCGAGTGTGGATGCGGGAGCGGGAACACGTACGAGGTGTGCTGCAAACCGATGCACGCGAAAGGTGGAATCACGAGGGAAACGACTCCCGAGCAAATCGTTCGAGCGAGATTTACGAGTTATAAAGAGAATAAGCCGGAGTTTATCGTCGAATCGACGCACGAGGCGAGTCCAGATTTTAGCAAGCGGATGGATGGGGACAACGATGAGGACATGAAGAAGGCGCGGGAGACGCTCGAGTCGGACGCGAGGGCGACGGCGAAGAAAATTCGGTTTTTGAGCTTGAAGATAATGAAGAAAGGAAGCGGTGGTGATGGTGGTGGTGGCGATGGGGACGAAGCGTTCGTTTCGTACGAGTGCGCGTTCGACGCGGGAGAGAAGCGAGCGAAGAAGTCGAGAGCCAAGGCGAAGACGCTCGCGGAACGAGCGAGGTATCGAAAGGACGAGGACGGGAAGTGGAAGTACGTTGACGCGCTTCAATTGAACGATAACGTGTTATCCGCGGATGGTTTCGACGACGGAGGGCACAATCGAGGGAAGTCCAACTGGGGTAACGGGAACTTAGGTAAGATATTCTAATCGACGCGTGTGTTGTATGTGTTGTGTGTTTCACATGTAAAAAAACAATCAATCAATCAATCAATCAATCAACGATTTCGTAATCTTTCGAGCGAATGACGAACGCGTCGAGCGTCGCGGAGGGTGCTACCGGCGTCGACGTCGGCGCTAAAACCGGCGACGCCGACGATGGCGTGAGGTTCGCGTTTCCCATTGTCATCATTTCCGCTCGCCTCGTCAAGCACGCTTTACGCATTTGCGGGTTCAAGCACGTCTTGCATTTGCCGCATTTTTGGCTCGCGCGAATCAGCGGGAAGTTCAATTTCTTCTTTGCTTTCTTTTGCTCGATGTCGTTTCCGCCGTTGCTCTTCGTGCTCTTCGGTCGTTTCTTCATTTTCATTGCACTCAGTTGTTCCTTTTCGACCGATTTACGTTTCAAGTACGAACGGAAGATGTCGTTATTGAACGGCGTTTCCGGCGGCGTCGGTTCTTGATTGATGGCGATGGACATCGTCTCCGCAGGTCGTTTCTTCTTCGGTCTTCCGAGTTTGGGCGCTTTACTCGCCATCACCTTCTCTGGATGTAACAAAGGACTTGGAAAGTCGAATTCAGTGAACTCTTGCCCGGTCGAAGCTACTGGGACAACAGGGCAAATCCATCTGGGTAACTCTCGCGGATATCCGGTGCGTCGTTCCCACGCGCGAACGCACAGGACCTGGTGATTGAATAAACGCGTGACTTCAGTTCTCGTCATGCCTCGCGTGACTGAACCGATGGACGCGCCAAGCAGGGTGACTATTTTTGGTGATGTTCTGAGAGTTTCTACGTCAATGCTAACAGGTTGAGCCGCCGAGCGAAGGTCGAGGAAGACTTCGTTCACTTGAAAGTACGTGCCGTGCAACGGAAAGCTGCGTTTACATGCGCACAATGCGGTGACGAAGAAGACGCACTTGATTGAAGAAAGCTCAGAGGGAGGAGAAGGAGGAGAAGGAGGAGTGGTGATGATGACATCCTCTTCAACGCCTTCATTGATAGTTTTCGCGTCTGCATCTTCCATAACGACATCTTCGCAAACGTCGACAGTATCGTTACCCTGTTCTTGTTCCTCCTCGGAAGACGTCGATAGTCTATAGACGCGCTCGAAATCGCTGGCCTCTCTTGGAGCTGCGATGACACAAAATCGCCGCGCGTCGTCGCATTCGCCGATTATAGACGTTGGATGCGGTGAAAGTGAACTCAAAAGTTCTTCAGGGACGCACTCATCTGGCACCCGCCAACCTTGTACCTCTGAACGAAACTGCGCGTTCGTAAACGAAGATAAATCCGCGAGTTGGTTATGTCGATTAGGGGTTAAAAAGGCCTCCTCCTCAGCAGTAGCCGTCTTGGCGTTCGGTGTTGCATTATTCAATTTCGCGAAACGAGGATCCTCAACTTCCCTCAAAACTTCGTCCTCGGCTTCGCTCTCGAACGCCGCGTCATCTTTCAACGCTCTCTCGTCGACTTCAGCGACCGCTTCCATCGCTTTTGTTTTTGCCTCGGCTAAAATGCCAAACGCCGTGGACGCTCTCTCGAGATTGTTTCGATTTTTGTCCGGGTGGCAGATTTTTGACAACGATTTGAATCGGCGCATGATCATCGCTGCAACGGCACTTTTGTTTTCTTCACTATTGTCGTCGTCGGAGTCGGAGTCGTCGTCCGAAGAAAAAAGTAAAAGAACGCGCATTGCCTTTTTTCCAGCTGGTTTGCCTAAATTCGTCCAGATCTTCCCGGCGGCAATGATTGAATCCATCGTTTCTGCGACATTGTTCGCCAACTCGTCGTTTTGAGGAGGAATAGGAGGAGAAGAAGAAGAAGGCGCAGTCGGCGATGGTTCTGGGACTAAAGGAGAAGCGTCTCCTACTGGCAAAGCCGCTGTCGTTGCTGCTTCGGAAGAATCCTTTTGAATTTGCTCCTGATGCTGCCGCGCTTTTGCACGCTGAACGAATTCTTCAACCGTGAGAACATCCGCGAGCTTATCGGACGAACCCGTGGGGCTATTAAATCCATCTGGACTGGATGGTGACTCCATGCTCGAATTCGATGGAAAGCGCCTTCCGATTACGTTCTTATTGTTATTATTCGTCGCCGTTGGTGTCGACGGCATCTTTGGTGAGGAACCTCCCGAAGGCGATGCCATGCCGATATCTTCGATATCTTCGATCGGTTGTGGTGGTGTCGCTTGCGTCTTTGTGAGATCAATCGTCACTACCTCTTTCGGTGGTGGTGGCGGTGAAGGCGTTGACGGCTCCGGTTTGTTGACGTGCGATGCAGGAGTATATTGTCCGACGTTGTTGATTTTATTATTCCTTCGTTTACCGCCACACTTGGCATATTCGCAATCGGAGTTCATTGGGCAACTCGCGCAATTTGGATCGCGCTTCGCACAAAACACCTTTCCCAGCGTAATCATGTGATAATGTAGCTCGTACAACATCGTTACGTCAAACGTGTTCAATCTTTCGCTCAAAAATTCGTACACGGATTCTTCTGGTGCGTATTGTTCGAGAAGTTCGAGCTTAAAATCGTCTTCGAGTGGAACCCATCCTAGGCGCGCCATGATTCGTCCGACGTTGACGTCTACCGGAAAGTCTCTGTTTTCCAACGAGAGTAGGTTTACACACGCAGAAGTTTTCGCGCCCATGCCTTCTATCTCATTGAGATAGGCACTCGCTTCTTCCGTGGAGGCGTCGCGAAGGAACTCAAGCGACAGAACGCCGCGTTCGTCGAGCACTCGCCGCAGAATTTTCTTGATCCTGTGAGCGAGCATGGAGTGCATGCCGCGACATCGAATGCACTCGATGATATCGTCGATCGAGGCTTCATGCAAAACGCGGTACCAATCCACACAGTCGCGAACTATAATTTTATTCTCGTTGGTATCGTCTCCGCAAAGGAAATCTTGACGATCTCGAGCAGCTTGTGCGAGCGCTTTTAATTTGTCCGTCTTTTCTCGCCGCTCTCGTCGGTTCAATTCTGCCCTTGAGGCTGCTTGCTGCTTCGATGCTTCTCTCTCTTCCCTCAATTTTGCTTTATTTTCGCGCATCTTCTTCTCTCTCGATTTCTGCACTTCGTCTTCTTTGCGCAAGGTTTCCGCTTCTCGGACGAGTTCGTCGATATCGTCGTTCAACATTTCCTGCGGCTTATCGCACGCGTCGTGTCTTTTATCAAAGCTTCGAGAGCAGGTCCAGTTTAAGTACTCCGCATCAACGTTGTCCGATGTCGTGGCGTGAGAGAGCAAGGAATCTGCTAACGCCTTTGGTATCCGTCGCCATTTACCGCATTCCTCGTTGGAACACTCAATCCACGCCTCTTTTTCGCTAAATCTACGCTTTGTCAACGGCGTCTTGGAGAAATCGTTCCACATTTGTCGCTCGTTGTAATGCAGTTGTTCCAATGGAGACATGGCGGGTATCTCAACAATAATCGAAGACTCGTGTAGGTCAGTTTCATCATCCATCGATGATCTATCGAGCTCAAACGAGCTCGATTCTATTTTCGGGACACTGCGACAAAGTAGGAAGGAGGGTTGCTCTGCATCGTTCGTATCGTCAATCTGCATGCGTGCAATTACTTCTGCTACGGCTACTGCTTCCTTCTCAGCTTCTTTATCTGTACAATCTTGCATTTCAACATCTTCTTGAGCAACTGCATTCCTCTCTGTTTCTCCCGAAACGATGCGTTCAATCGATCTGCGTACTAGCTCACTCGCGGCTTGCGCGCACTCCCTCTCGTACCTCTCCCTGCCTTTTCCAATAACCGAATCGATGGCACTTTTTACCAGAGCCTTCACTCTTACCGCTCTCTCAACGCGTTCTAAATGTTTCCTTCGCGTTTCTTCCGTCACTTGGAACTTGGCCATTAAATTCAACATCGCTGTTGACGATAAAACGTCCGTCACATTTTGCGTTAGATTTGCTCCGATGACTGAATCGAGGACGGAACCACCCCAGGAGACGTCCAAGGGTCTATGGCCGAGAGTTTTGCGTGATTTACGGAGGAATTCGCCTATTTTATCCCGCCACATTCGTTTTTCATCGTGACCAAACTTTTGAATGGCGAGTTGCCGGCCTTTCCAGATTTTTGGGATGACATTTTTCTTCTTCGCCTGCTGCTGCGTGAGAGGTGGAGGTGGCGCTCGCCTCGGTGGCACCTCGCGAAAGAAGATATCGTCTGATTCCGATTCGCTGCTGCTAGTGCTATCGTCAGAAGAGAAGTAATCATCGTATGACTCGCGCGGTCGTGATTCGATTTCTGGATTTGGATGTCGCCATCTTTGCTGAATCTCTTGAGAGTCGTTTTCAAAGTAGTTGCCACATCGGAACCAACCTCGTTCGCCCGGCGTTCTCGGACCGCTTCGCTTGGATTTCGCCAACCACGTGATTTTCGGTTGAACAATGGCGGTAACCGCGGGTGATTTTTTATCAGGAAAAGCTGATGTAAGTGAAGCTTTTTTAACGTAACTTTCAAACGTCTCCGCGTCCCAAACCAAATCTGTGGCATTCGCGGCGAGTTCATTTCGCGGAAATGGTGTGATGCGATGGACGAGAGCTTCGCTCGACTCGACGACGCGATCGATAGCTTCCTTAACGAGCGCGCGAACAATGCACCTTTCCTCCTCCTCCTCCTCCTCCTCCTCCTCCCCCCCCTCCTCCTCCTCCTCGCCGTTATATGCAGGACTGAGTGTTACATCTTTTTGTTCTTGTACTCGACGACGACGCGAATTTTTGTTGGTAAGAAACCACTCGTCTTGTATCTTTGTCTCCGAAAGGAGATTTTGTGCTCGACGTTTCGCGTCCTCGAACAAGTTTTGATACATTTTTATAGTCCCGTGCGCGGGTACCGCAGACGCATCAAGCGATCTCAAAAAGTCTCTGTAGATGTTTTTTTGTTCGCTTATAGCTTTAGGCATACTCATGGTACTTATCGCGTCGATTTTATACATGATGTATCCCTGTTTCCTCGCGTTTATGTTTTGACACGTCTCGCGAAGGTTGGACAAATTCGAGCCGACCCAATCGTGAATGGTGTCGAGGACATCCGCGAACGAGTACGAAAATGACGGTGGAGTTTGCGCGTTGTTGTCGTCGACGACGTCTATTAATATAACGTCTTCTCGTTTATTTGTTTCTTCTTCTTCTTCTTCTTCTTCTTTCTCCTTTTTCAAAAAGCGTATCGGATGCGTTCTCGCTTTTGGTCTGCGAAAGTCCACCACCGGCGCCAACAGTCTGGCGACGATCGTTTTCGGCACGAAATTGCGCCTCCTCTCCTCTTTTCTCTTTTTTCTCGCCAACTCTTTCGTTTTCTTCTTTTTCTCTCTCTGCGCTTTCTTCGTCTCGTAATATTGCGATAAATCGTAATATTCTTTCGTAATCCTGACTTCCTCCTCGTCCTCGATGCCTTCGAATCCCCATCGCGCTATGTTGATCCCTTCGACCAACCTCGTCAACCGTTTAAACCTCGATTCTGTTTTAATCCGCTTATAATCTTTGCTGATGATGGACTCTAGAATTACCGCCGGCCTTCTGTGACCATCTTTTGACCGTTTCCCGGTAAATCTCGTCACCGGAACCGGATAAAATTTCAACCACTCCGCCTCGCGAAAAGTCATCTCTTTCGCCTTCGCCGCGGTGATCGGCAGCATGTCCTCGCCTCGATTGCGCAATCCCGGTCGGTATGCGTTCGCGCTCGCTTCCGCTTGCCGTTTTAGCCGCTCTTGGTGTTGCTGAGATTTCGTCAGTTGCTTCTCGTACGCGATGAACACGTCCGATTGCGGGCTCTCTTCTTCTTCTTCTTCCGTCGATTTCGTTGTTACTTTTTCCATCTCACCAAAGTTAACTTCCTCCTCCTTCTCTCGTCTTTTTGGGGGACAAAAAAACACATCATCGAAGTTTTCGACTTTGCGCAGATCAAACCCGCGCTCGAGAATCCTCTTCGGCGGTCCGAAAACGCTCGTCCGCGGGAAGCAAAAAGCCGAGACATCGCTCTCGTCGTTTTTTCTTCTTCGTCCTCTCTTCTTCTGGCGAGTTTCAGCGGCACTCGTCGTCAAAGGCGCTTTTTTTTTCTTCGATGCGTTTTCTTCTTCCAACTGTTTCTTTATCCCTTTTTTTTTCTTCCCGACTTTGCCGCTTTGCGAGAGATGAAAAAGAACCTCTCTTCTCCTCGATTCGTCTCGCGCGCGCGTCTCTCGCAACATCTCGCGCCGATGAAAAGGAGGGAAGTTGATGGTGGTGTTGAGACGCCGCGAAGAACGTCTTCTCGTGTTCGCGGACGACGGCATGATGAACACAAAGTGTCTTGTGGTGTACTGTCGCTTTTTATTAGATATTTTTTTTGCCCTCGCTTGCCCTTTTTTTGCTTTTTTCCCGGGAAGAAGAAACCTCATTTTTTATGCACATCATGAGCGCAACCACCGTGGCGGCGACTTTTGTGACGTCGTCGTCGTCGTCGTCGTCGTCATCGACTTCGAGAAGAAGGAGTACTTTTTTTAAGCGCAGGAGCGACGATGCGATTCATCTTCGACGAAGAACAAGCGCCTCTTCGACTTCTTCGAATTCGTCGTCGTCGTTTTCGTCGTCGTCTCGTTTTAGTATTATCCAAACGGAGAGGAGAGGAAGAGAAATCTCGGTCGTCGCGTCGGCTTCTTCTTCTTCTTCTTCTTCTTCTCCGATGAGCGGCGGCGACGATAATAACGCCAGGAGTAGTAAAATAGGTCCGACCGCGGCGGAACCGAGCGCGATGGACGCGCAGACGTTCAACGAGTTGGTGAGTTTAGGGACGTGGGAAAAAATCGTTCCAGAGTGCAAACGTTTGGCGATGATTGGCAAAATAACCGATGGCGTGTTGGGCCAGGCGTATTTAGTCCTCACGGCGTGTAAAAAACAAGGCGAAGACGAGAACGTTTTGAAAACTTTAGAAAATATCATACAATTGCTGACGCAAACGCTGCTGCAGATGGAAGCGGATTCGCCGTCGAAGCGAGCTTTAGACGAAATGATGACGTTGAACCCGGACGAAGTGTTCAACGGGAAAGAAGTCTGTCGAGAAATCATCGAAAGAACCGGCGCCAGCGTGGACGACGTCGTGTTAGAGCTGCAAAAGTTTTTACAGAATTGCGAGTTGCAAGACGCCGCGTTCGAGCGGGATTTAGCGTTGGCCACGGAAACCGATAACCGCGAAGAGTTCGATCGACTCACCGGTTTAGTCACGGCGAAGTTAGAAGCGAAGAGGCGCACGTTAGCCATATTGGGCTACATGGGTATCTCCGAATAATAATAATATGAATAATATGAATAATAATAATATGAATATGAATACTAATAAGAACAAGATGACGATGTGATAGATTCACAACGCTCGCGCAGAAAGAAGTATATACGCGCCGTTCGTTTTTAATCAATCGCGCTTTGATGAAAATCTCTCCTTTGGCAACTAACTCTTTCCTTTGCATTTTAGGACTCCGTGACTTCCAAACCCTAAACAATAAAAATCTCGCCAGTTTCCCGAGGTCAAGGAAATTAAAAAACGGCGATCGCCACACGCGAGACGCACCGTATTTATATTATACGCTCTCTATACGCGCTCGAAAGGTTTTGGTGTCGTCGTCGTTTCGTGAGAGAGAGAGAGAGACGGAGTGTTCTCCGCGCGAAGAAGAAGAAGAAAAGATCTTTTGATCTCTTCTTTAACAACAACAACAACAACAACAACATCTTCTTCTTCGTTTGAAAAGGAAGCGCTGACACTTACGCGAACAAACGGCACGAGAGAGGTCAAAAAAAAATTGCACAACGCGCAGTTTAAATAGAGGAGGAGGAGGAGCGATGACGACGAACGCGATGCGGAGAAAAGGAGGAAGAACGACCACCACTCGTCGCTCTTCGAAGCAACCGTGGACGACGACGACGAGGGTTTTGATTTTGAGCGCGACCTTGATGGCGATGATGGCTTCGTTCGGTGGTTTTGGGACGAATTTTGGGCCGAACGGAGGAACGGTTTCAAAGGAGTCTAAGAGCGCATTTTTTTACGTCGAAGCGCAAACCACTGGTAGTACGGGATCGACCACGGAAACGGAAGCTACCGTCGCGGAAGCGACGCCGTGTGATGCGAGCGTGCCACCGCTGCACGGGTCCGTCGGAACGTGCACGAATAGTTTGACTCCAGGGTTGACGTGTCAACCCACGTGCGACGCCGGGTATACGGTATCGGGAAAGACCACGTGCATAGGCGGCGTGTTGAAATCGGCCACGTGCGAGTTTTACTTTTGCAACGGCGATCCGGATACTTTTTTCCAAGGTTTGGGATTGGGAGATTTGAACAATTATTTTTGCTCGGTCGAAGATACGGTGTTCACGACGCAGTTGAAGCCGTCGAACAACGAGTGGGAAGGGAGCACCCTCGAGTACGCGCTCATTTGCCCGCCGGACAGGACGTTGGTAGTGGATACGGAGAAGCAAGCCTTTGTGTCCACTGATGGAACTTTCACCTTTACGCCGGATACGCACGCGTTTTCCGGGAGTAAAACGGATTTGTCGTTGTTTTCTTTTAGTGTGACAAAGACAGAGTACGATGCCAACGGCGAGGTTGCATCGACAGATACTGAGATTGTGACGGGGAGAATTTACATCGAGCCGAGAAACGATCAGGCGAGTTGGCCCGCTGATGTTGAAGATTTGACCTTTGGGCAACAAGTGAGACCAAACAAATTGGGTGCCGGATCGGATAGCGCTTGGGCAGGGTACACGTTTGAAACGCTCCAAACGGCGACGACGTACTCACAGGTAACCGGGTCCGCCGGGGACTACAACACGTATATTTTGAGAGGCAATTTGAACTGCATCGACGCATCGGCTGCTACAGTAGCAGCCGATGGTTTTGTCACTTGTACTACTTCGTACGAGTTGGGGCAATTGGATGCCGACGAGGATTACTTGCAATACGTCATCACTAAAGCGCCGACGTACGGAGAAGTGAGGTTATCGTGCGATTACACAGCAAACAATGGTAAAGGCGCTCAATTGTGCGCCGAAGATGCCGGCGCGTTTGTGTACATTCCGTACGGAAATAACAGCGGTTTGTCCGATACGTTTGAGTACGCGATCAATGATATTGAAGCGGGCGGACACGGCGGTTTGGATCCGCCTACGGGCTTGCCCAGCGGAACGAGAGGCGCCAATTCAGCCTCGAGACGGGTGAAGATCACCGTCGCCGAAAAGACATTCTTACCATCCATTACGGGCGTGAAGGAACTCGCCACGCTCGCAACGAGTACGACGGCGTATGTCGTGGAGGATACGAAGACAAACTTCACGGTAGTTCGAGCTACCGCGGCGTCGTTACCCTATGTTGGTAAGGATGCGAACGACGCCGACGCAACCATCACCGAAGCTGATCTCAGAGTCTACACGGCACAAAATGACTATTACGACGCTGCCGTTGATGTGAATGGCTACGAAACAGTCAAACACGGGAGAATCAGGTGGGAATGTTGGGACGACAAATGCGAAGGCAACATGTGTGCGCAGGAACATACCGGCGAGACGAGAGACGTCAACGGTGTGACCATATTCACGTGCGATTGCGATCTCACCGACGATGTCGATTTTGAAGTGGACTACTTTTGGCAAACGTGCGCAAAGAAAGATACAACTGGTCAAGCGCTCGGCGCGTATTTTACGTACGAACCGACGAAGGATCGAGGTGGCGTTGAGGAAGAACTTTGGATGCGCATCGGGGTCAAAGATGGCATCGTCGCAGGTTTCAACTACGAAACGGCTACCGTGCTCATAACTGTTGAAATTTCGCAGGTTGACGACGGGTCCGAGTTGGGCGTGTACGGCAAAGACGCGGATGGCTTAGAGGTTTTGAAAATCACCAATCCTATGTTTACGGCGCCTATGACCGTGGCCGAAGTCGTCGGCACGACGAAAGAAGAGCTCAGTTTTGAGGAATACGCGGCGCAGTGGCAAGAATTCAAGATCAAAGCAGTGGATGAGGATACGGACCAACTTTTTATCACGTTGATAAACGCAGACGACGTCAAAGGTTCGGTGACACATCTCATCCAGGGCGTGCAAACTGGCGATCTAACTATGGGTAAGGATCAGACTGACCTACTCTCGGACATAAACGTTGTCCAAATGGGTGGGAGCAAAACGGACGGATTCACCGCGACGCTTTATTACCGCGCGGAGGAGTATTGGAGAGGTCCGATGGAGACTCTCAGGTTCGCCGTTTCACAGCAAAAAGATTGGCGAGGCGGCGACGACAACGCTCAAAAAATTGAAGTCACATTTATCACCAAGTGCGCTCCTGGACACACCAAAAACGCTGCGGAAACGCAGTGCACGCCGTGTGGTTTTGGTGAGTTCGCGTTGTCGATGGACATGATCTCGTGTTCGCCGTGTCTCCCCGGTACTTTCGCCGAGAAAACCGGCTCGGAAGTGTGCAAACCGTGCGGAGTGACTTCGTATCAACCTGCGCAAGGTCAGAAAGAGTGTGATGCGTGTCCATCGAGATCGTCCACGGGAGGTAGTGCCATTGCTCTCACAGAATGTTTGTGCGACGTCGGATCGTATGGAAATATGCTCACGGCATCGATTGGCCCAGATTTCGACAGCACGTGCACGGTTTGCCCGGAATTGGGCAGCAGGTGCGACCGAAGAGGTTTAATCGTTCCAGAAGCACAGTTTGGATATTTTGTCGATTTACCGGACGCAGAGTTAGGCACTGGGTTGACCATTCGTGAGTGCTCGCCTGAAGAAGCATGCCCGGGGAACGCGACTGACGCGGAAATTTTGGCAGATGTCTTCCCGTGGACTATTCAGTGCGCAGACGGATACGAAGAGAAGGGTTGCGCCCAATGCAGCAAGAATTACTATCGCTTGAAACAAGAGTGCAACCTTTGTCCGGAGACGAAGTGGGAATCGTATTTAATTCTTCTCTTGATGTTGGTTGGTTTCATCATGGTGTTGCCGTTGCTCGTCAAGTTATTGAGAAGATTCAAAGCGATTTCGCTCTTGTTCGTGTTTGTGCAAATAACCGCCGTCTTATCGGATTTGGACTTCAACTGGCCTCCGGTCATTCGAAACTTGTACAAGTATTTTGCGATTTTCACGTTTGATATTCAGTTGCTGCAACCAGAATGCCACATTCCGAGGTTTGATTTCTTCACGCGATACTTTGTGGTCGTGCTCTCGCCGCTCTTTTTTGGGGTGTTGTTTGTGATCATCACCTTGACGAAGTTTGTAATTGGCCACTTTCTCATCAAAATGCTTCTCGCGGGTCGTTTTGACTCGTGGTTTGCGTACGACACGCGCGACGTCGACGATGCAGGCAACAAAAGAACGAAAATGCAGAAGATTAAGGAAAGAGCGAAAAAAATGATTACAGATAAGAAGGAAGAATTGGAAGAATTCTCCGTTGGCGATCACTTGAGATCCACCGGGAAGATGTTTATCCGCATCATGCTTACTTTGATGGATATTTCGTACATCTTCCTCTCTAGAGCGACGCTCGAATATTTTGATTGCGTAAAAAATCCGGCGAATGGAATCTCTTATTTGGAAGCTGAACCGAGCGTCCAGTGTTACGACTGGGGTAACTTAAAAAATCCATGGACGCAGTACTTTCCGATCGCATTAGTGTTGGTGTGCTTGTACCCCTTCGGTATCATTATGACGTTTTACTTCACTCTGTATCGAATTCGGGACAAGTTGAATCGCCCGGAAACAGTCAAAACATTCGGTTTCTTGTACGTAGGTTATCGTCCGGCGTGGTATAGATACAAAATCTTGGTCTTACTCCGCCAACTTGGTGTCGTGAGCAGTACCATGTTGTTTTCGCAAGGAACAACCATGAGTCAACTCGGTCAATCTTTGGGTTGCCTGATGACTATTTTCATAGCGATGACCATTCACTTCTTCGCGGATCCTCAGGAATCCAAACGTCTTGACCGATTAGAGTCTGCGGCTATCTTTATCTCTTTCGTGAACATATTCTCCGGTTTGATTTTTCTGACCGAGAAAGCCTCCAAGAGATTCGACGATTTTCTGTCTTGGTTCAACGCCGTTCTCATTTTAGGAGGCTTGTCCATCTTCCTCATTTACATATCCATGGAGGTGACGCCGTTTGTCATCAAATCTGCGAAAAATAGCAAAGGCATCGCCGGCGTTTTCTTTGGCGACGACAAAGATTCAAAAAAGACTACCCAGGAAAAGTTGGATGAATTGGAAGGAAAGGAAAAGACAGCGTTAGAGAAGGGCCCTTCTTTGTACCGACGGATGACGATTGGTTCTAAAAAGGACGTAAAGACCCCCGCAGAGCTTCGCGCGGAGGCGCGGTCGAAATTTGTCAACGAGCAACTGAAAGAAAGCAGTAAGAATGTCCTCGATAAGAAGCAAAGAGACTATTTGAAGCAGTTACCTGTCGAGGAGGCGGCTTTGGAAAGCTATCGAACGGAGTATGTGAATCCCGAAACCATGGATAAAGAGCTAACAGAGTTGAACGAATCCGGCGTAGACGTCCAGGCGCAGTGGATCATCGAGAAACATTTGCCGGCACCATTTACCAGAGTGCACGCGGTTGACATTATGAAAAGAGTAAACGATTTACTCGAACGCGCGAGACAGCGACAGAAGGCGTCACAAGGCGTCAACATGTTGGGTACCTTGAAACCGTCTGGATTATTTTCGCTGGTTCGAAGAGGCGTCGTCGCTAAAGTAGCAGACAACTTGATGAGAATTCGTTTGAGCGGGGACGACGCACCGAACAAGATCGTCTCTAAAATTGTCCCACTTGCCACGGAAAAGAGCAAATCCAGTTCGCTCATCGCTGTGTTGTACAACTGGATGATGCGACGCTTGGGCTTCAACGTCGCGGAGAACGACTCGGAGAGAAAGATTCGAGTGCGCGAGGCGTTGAAAGGCGCGGTGAAGAAACAAAAAGGCGCTGGAAATATCATGGAACGCTTAAAGCAACAGCGATCTGAGAGGGAATCAGAGCCGAAAGAAGGAGACGACGAAGGAAAATCGAAGAAGAAGCTCTCGTTGGTTGAGAAGATCAAGGCACAACAAAAATTGGAGGAAGAGCAAAAAGCCAAGGAGGCGTCGAAGAAAACTGACGCCGCGACCTCGAAACCAGAAGCGCCACCAGAGGCTTTGAAGAAAGCAGAAGACGCTCCACCAAAGCCAGAGAGGAAGCCATCGGCGTTGGAGAGACTGCGTAGCGTCGCGGGTGGCGGGAAGAAGGAAGAGAAGAAGGAAGAGAAGAAGGAAGACGAGGAGGAAAAGAAGTAAAACCAATTTTGACGTTCTCTTTAGCGCGCATCTACTTCGGATGTAGAAAATATACTTCATATTATGACGAAACAAACATTTGTATTTAAACTATTACTATTTTACTATTACTAATATCATTACTATGTGCACGACAATTTCATCATCATCATCATCATCATCTATCGCTATTGATGCCCTTTATCATCTTCTTGCACCTCTCGATTCCAGAGTTCGCGAGAAGACTTGAAGGCGTCAGCCGTTTTGCGCTCTCGAAATCCTCCAAAGCCTCCTCGAACCTTTCGAAATACTCCCTACACAACGCTCTTCTCAGCAACCCTTTCTCGTTTTTCGGTTGCAATTGCAAAGCTTCCTCGCAGTCTTCCTCGCACTCTCGCATCTTTCCAATCTGTCGATAACACTCCGCCCGATTTAAAAACAACGTCGCGCGAAGAGTATTACCATCGCCGCCGCCGCCGCTTTTATCACTACCGCTGCCGTTGCTCTCGCAAGCAAAAAGCTCTCCTTTCCTTTCGCTCCTCCTCATTTCCTCGTCTCTCAGCGCCTCTCCGTACATCTCCACCGCTTCCTCAAACTCCCCTTCCCGGAACATCTCCTTCGCTCTCGCTTTCATCTCGAAACAATCCTTCGCGAGCGAGAGACTTTCGAGTTCCAACGTTCTCAAAAACGCATTCGCTTGCGCGTTGGTCGGATCGTATCGCGCGCCTACCCGAAGAACATCGATCGCTTCCCGCACGTTTTCAAATCTGCTCTTTTTCTGCCTCTCTTCTCCTCCTCCTTCTTCGTCGTTATTCGTAGCCTCGTCGTTCATCGCGCGTAAACATTTCGCTTTTCGATAGTACCCTTTCGTCCACGTTTCGTCCACTTCGGTGCTCTTTTCCGCATCCAGGAGCGCCGAGGCGAAGTTTTTGAGCGCGAAATGTGCGGCTGCGCGGTTGGTGTACGTCGCCGGGTTCGTGCCGTCGAACGAAATAGATTCGGTGTATTTTTCGATGGCCTGTTTGTTGTCGCGTTGTTGTTTATAAAAGCACGCGTCAGCGCGTAACAAGAGAGAGAGAGAGAGAGAGAGCGTTTATCATAAGTAAACGCGCGTAAACGCTTTTCGCACTTTTGGAAAAAATCATCCGCATCAACGAACGAAATGCAAGACGCGAACGCGAACACAACGACAACGACATCAAAAAAGAAAAAAACGCATGACGCATTTTGTTCTTCGCTGCTCACCTCTTCGTACCGCTCGCTCTTATACAGAACGTTCCCGGCTTCTTTGCACCGAACCGCGTTTTGTTCCGCCAGAGTTGCCATTATTTTTCTTTTTTTTTTGTAACGCTTTTCTTTTGGTCTGTTTGACATCGAAGTGAGAACTTGAAAAATATCACACACACTCGCGCGCGGTTGATCGATGCTCTACATATCAAAGTGTACTTTGTATACAATTACACGGGGGGTTGTTGTTGGGCTAAAAACAAGTCGCGCAAACGCTCTCTCTCTGTCTTACACTCTCTCTCCGTCTGCGTCGCTCTCTTCGACTGCTATCTATTCATATTATATAAATTTTTATATATATATTTTAATTGTAAGTCATCAAGTTGTTGGCTTTCAAAACGCCTTGTTTCATTCGCGCCATGCGACTCTTTCGTCTCGCCCCGGTATTCTTATGCAAAACCCCTTTCGCGACCGCCTTGTCGACCGTTTTCGTCGCTTCGCTGATCAACTTCTCCAACTCGGCGACGTTTTCTTCCGTCGCGGACGGTAACAACACCTCGGCTAACGTTCGGACCTTTTTGATGCGCGTGGCGATTTCCGACTTTCTCGCCTTGTTGTACGTGCGTTGCTTTTGGGTGAGAATGGTTCGCGCGACTTTGTTTTGCTTCGCTTCGACGTGGAATTGGAAACCAGAGACGACGCCTCCGGGTTTCGCCGTAGACGACGCGAAGGCTGCTCTGGAACCTGTTTTTTTTTAGAGAGAGAGAGAGAGAGAGATAAATATCGCGCGCGCGACTCTCTCCCGAGAGAAGAAAATCCCGAGACCGGAGTCTCTCAAAGAGAGAAAAGAGGATAGAAAAAAAGGGCGGCCGAAGCTAAAAAAAATAGAAAATCTCTCCTCGAAATCGCCGCGCGTTCGGTCGCTCGCGAACGCGAAATCGGTCCTCTCGAACGTTCATTCGCGCGTTTTCGTTTCACTCTTCGCGCGCGCGCGAGAGAGAGAGAGAGAGAGACCTTCTCCTCGTTCTCTCTTCTCTTCGGGTTTCGCGCGCGAATTTACCTCTCCCCGGACAACAAAAAAAAAACAGAAAAGAAGCATCCGCCCCGAGTCGTCGCAGAACGCGCAAAACGCAACAGAACGCGCAAAACGCAACGACGCGAAATTTAAACGCGACAAATTCCTACTCTAAAATAACCTACCGTTCGTAAATCTGCTGGACAAAGATGTTGCGGTGAACGCGTTGTTGCAGAAGGTGGTTGCGGACATGATTTTTCGTTTTACGCGTGTTAAAGTGACGCACAAGGAAATGCACACAAGGAGAGTTTTGAGAGATAAAACACACGCAAGCGCAAAAACCTCAAAAAAATTTTTTTGCTCTGTCGTAAAATACGAGCAAAACACAAAAAAAAAGCAAAAAA
>Ga0255763_1000353_pt1 | contig 51033 bp, 35 predicted proteins | sample 041ome_2_FD_179963 | JGI IMG/M metagenome (GOLD analysis project Ga0255763, IMG submission 179963) | Coastal salt marsh microbial communities from the Groves Creek Marsh, Skidaway Island, Georgia - 041406US metaG (version 2) | ecosystem: Environmental > Aquatic > Marine > Intertidal zone > Salt...
GAAGGGACGCGGGCAAACTCGCGTTGGTGCGACGAGAAAGAGTGCGTTAAAGTTTATTTAGGTGCGAGAAGACGCGCGAAAAACTTCTCGTTTCTCTCTTAGTAATAATACGCCAAGTGGACCTTTTTGTGTCGAGTTTCGAGTGTGCCACGTGTGCTTTTTGTGGGAAAAAGACGAAAACTAGGAGTCCATTACTATTTATTAAACTGTGGTAAAAACTACGCGCGCGCGACGGTTGTCTTGTCTTCTCTCTCAAGACCAGAACTTGGCGAGACCGTCGGAGGCGCAGGAAAGCATGACGTGTTTTTTACAACCCTTCGCCGCGGTGTCGACGTTGTTGTTGTTGTTGTTGTTGTTCTTGCTAAACGACGACGACGAAGAAGCCGCGGGATGGAAGCTGACGTTGGATACGGCTTTGGCGTGCGCGTTCGGTATTCGGGTCGGTTGAGCGTTTGAAGTTTCGTTTGAAAGCAAATCCCAGACGCAAATGTCACCTATCGCGTCGCCGAGAACGACGTATCGATCGTCTGGGGTGAACGTCGCGCGCAACACGACGTTTTGGTCGTTGTTGAAACCGGAGAAGGTTTGTAGAACTTCTCCGTCGGTTTTGTCCATGAGCGCGAGCGTTTTCGGCAACGTGGCGACGACCAACTTATCGTCGCTGCTGTTTTCAATCGCGGTGATGGGTTGTTGACCTAATAAAGTATCCACTCGTAGCTCGCCTTTGCGAATATCGAACGTGCGCACGGTCCCATCGATGGAACACGCGGTCACTTCGTTCGTTTTGCTTCCTCCGCTCAGCGTCAAATCCATCGCCGCGTCCGAAAACTGTCCAACGGTCTCCATCGCTTCGTGTTGCCTGTTCGAACGCAAATCCCAAAACTTCACGTTCCTATCGAAACCGCAAGACGCGACCACGCTCTCCTCGTTCGCGTGTCCGAGTAAAAACTTCGCGCAGTTTACGCCGAAAGCCTCGTGCCCGGCGAATCGCCGAATCGTTTGCCCGGTTTTCACGTCCCACACGAATACGCCTGCGCGGCGGCGTCGAGAAGGAAGAGAGCGGAAGGGTAAGCGTTAAACACACAATCATCACACGCGGAGAGAAAAGAAAGAAACGCGGAAGAAAACGAGTCGTCAGACACGCGAAGACGACAAAAACGACGCGAACGAACCACCAAAAAATGACCCCGTCGTCGTCTTCGACGCGTACCTCTATCGCCTCCGCAGCTCACCAGCTTCGAGTTATCCCTCGAAGCGCATCCGTCCCTCACCTCCCTCGCGTGCACGCCCGAGTACTCTTTCAAACACAAATTCGTCCTCGGATTTAATAAAAACAGCGACCGGTCTTTGCACAAGATCGCGTACTCGCCGTTATGGTTAAATCTCGCGCGAAGAATGGGCGCGTTGGTGTTGTTGTTCGCGTCGTCCTTTGCGAAAGTCGTTAACACTTTGGACGCGGAAGTCGGAATGGTTTCCGGGAACATCTCTCTCTGTCTCTTGCTCTTCTTCTTCTAACTCTTCTGAACGATGATCAGCCCGACGGCGAGAACACACGCAGACACACGCTCAGAGAGAGAGAGAGCGTCGTTACGATCGCGTCGTGATCATCTCCGCGTCGGTTTTGGTGTGTTTCGCATCTCATGAAAAGTGTAGAAAACGTCAGAGTTTTTCCCGAGAGAGAGAGACGAATACACGCACGCATATCAAATGCCGTCGTCGTCCATCGCCAGAGCGTCGTCGTCGTTCCGCGAGCGAATTAGTTCTTCCTCTGGGTGGTCTTCTCGTTCTTCTTCCTCCGACAAAAAGCAACCCATCCGGCGTCTTCGTCGCGTGGTGCGTACAAATGGATTAGAAGATGACGACGACGCGACGACGTCAGCGCGGACGACGAAAGATGTTGAAGACGACTTTAATAAACGCGTCGTGCTCATCACCGGAGGGAACACCGGTCTCGGATTCATCTCGGCGAAGGAAATAGCCGCCATGTCGGACGAGTTCAAAGTGGTCATCGCGTGTCGTTCGGTCGAACGCGGCGTGAAAGCGATGGCGAATGTGCCAGAGTTTGTGGACGTGATGGAGTGCGATTTGTCGAGCTTCGCGTCGGTGCGAAGGTTCGCGGAGGCGTTTAAAAAGAAATACGCTCGTTTGGACGTGTTGATGAATAACGCGGGGATCATGGCTTTACCGGAGAGAATTGTTTCCGAAGATGGGAACGAGTTGCAGATGCAAACGAATCATTTCAGTCACTTCATGTTGACGGCGAAGTTGCTTCCGCTGATGTTCGACACCGAGCGGCGGCATCCGGAGAGGAAGCCGAGAGTCGTGAACGTGGCGAGCATAGCGCACGAATGGGGGTTCATCGATAACGGGAACATGAACTCGGAAGGTGTTTTAGGTATTCCAGCGCTCGGGTACCCGGGATGGGGGTGGATCACGTACGGTCGAACGAAGATGGCCAACGTGTTATTCACGTACGAGTTACAACGGAAACTGAAAAAAGTTGGATCGAAGATCCAAGCGTATTGCGTCCACCCCGGCGTGGTCGACACCGAATTACAGCGCAACTTACCCATAGATTGGTACGTCAACTTACGCGAAGCCGGGCGTTTAATCAACCCGCCCGAAGGTGCCAAAGGCCAAATCTACGTGGCGACGTCCAAAGAGTTGGAAAACGACGACGGCGGGAAATATTCCTCCGAACTTTCCAACGAAGGCAAACCGGGAGAGCACGCGTTTCGACCGTCCAACGCGTTTTCCTTAGACACCGAAAATTGGGCCAGAGTTTGGAAAGAGAGCGAACGCATTACCGGGGTAGATTTTGATTCTGTTTTTAGCGAGTTTGTCGCAGGTGTCGTCGAGAAAGAGAAAGAGGAGGAGGAAGTCTTCTCGGCCGCGCGCGGCGCGTAGAGTCTTGTAAAGTGATTTTAGAGAGCACAAAGGCACTCTTTTACGAAGAGAATCGAATCATCGCCACTAATAGTATTAATAATAATAATAATAGGCTCTTTCCCACGCACGCATTGTCTTCTCGAAAGGATACACATTTACTTGCACACACACCATGGGCCTGCTCGACCTCCTGAACCCGAAAAAACGCGCCGAAAATCGCCTTCTCGACCAAATATTCAATTTGAAGTTCACGGCGAAATCGCTCAATCGATCGGCGATGAGGTGTCAAAAAGACGAATCGAATTTGAAGTCGAAATGTAAAACCGCGATCAAAAATGGCAACTTGGAAGGCGCGAAAATATACGCGACGGACGCGATACGGAAGAAACACGAGCAGTTGAATTTATTGCAACTGGCGAGTCGGTTGGATGGCGTCGTGGCGAGGTTGGAGACGCAAGCGAAGATGAATTTAGTGAACGACGCGATGCAGACTGTGGTGAAAGAACTGGACGCGTCGTTGAAACTGAACGACATCGAGAAAGCAACCGAGACGATGGAAAAGTTTGAGAGGCAGTTTGAAAGTTTGGACGTGCAGACGCAGTTAGTTGGGGAGGCGATGGGCGAGTCGGTGGCGAACGTGACGCCGCCGGAAGATGTGGCGAATTTGATGCGCGCTATAGCGGACGAGCACGGGTTGGAGTTTGAGAGCGATTTACCCGAGGCGCCGACGACGGTCAAAGGAGAAAAAGCAAAGGAAAAGGACGAGATCGAGAAGCGGTTGGAAGCTTTGAAGTGAGCGAGTGCAGATTGATTCGCGTTGTGTTTATGTGTGTACCTATATTATAGTAAATGTTTTAGCGCCTCTATATACATTGGATGTATTATAATACTAAGTAGTAGTAATGTCACCAACGGGCACCCGCCTTCTATGTATCGCATCGCGTCCTTTAAAGAAACGGTGCGGAACGCACGGCATCCTCCACGCCAACTTTCGCAAACGCAGCTCCTTTGCTCCTTCGAAACGCACTCGTGCACGCATTATAGAACTGTTCGTAGAACTTTGCATTCCCAGAGCGCTCGAAGACCTCCAACGCGTCTCGACATTCCTTCCAAGAAGTCTCGCGCGGGTCGACTGAGCCTAGAAGCGCCTTCTCGAAGTTGTTCTTCGCAATCGAGAGGTGCGCGGCATCCACGAGCGTTTTGCACTCGACATCGTCCGCTTTCAATTCTCCTTTCAATGCAGCGACCGTGGTTTGTACGACTTGTTTCTCGATTTCGTTCTCGATCGATGCGACCGCTTGAGATAAACTCTCCACGCATCGGTGCGTCAACGGATTCTTCGGCGCGCACTTTGCCATCTTTCTCAGCGCTTTGGTCGCCAACACCCACTTTTGACGTTTAAAATGGACCAAGAACGCTAAGGAATGGACGTTCACGTCAGCATCGTTCTTCTCACTCATTAAAAGCGGATTTAAGAAACTCAACGCTTCCTCCATGGGTTCTTTGCTCGCTTGCGCAAACGCGTTGGCGCCGTATTTCTCCTCGAGATAGTCTTTCTCGTTCGCGCTATTGTTGCTATCTTTATTGTTGCTATCCTTGTCGTTGACTGGTTTCCCAGTTCTCTTCGCTTTCGTCGCTCTCGCTTGCTTCAAGTCGTCCGCTAAAAGTTTTTCAAACGATTCGACTTCTTTTTCTTTCTTCTCTTCCTCCTTGCGCATCTTTTGTCGTTCTTTTTTGCGCTCCTCTTGGTCCAACTTGGCGAGCTTCGCTTCCACGCGTTCTTTCTTCGCCTCCAAAGGATCGTCGTGCATGTCCGCGCAGATTAATATGGCTCTTCGCGCGGCTTTCTTGAACCACGCGGAAGCGTAGATATCATCGCACATTTTCAAAGTGTCCAAAAACGATCTCAAAGTTCGCTTCACGTTGACGCAGTACCGGTGGAAATCGATTTGGTCTTCGATGATTTGTTCGCAGTGCGTTCGAATCTCGCGGTAGTATTTCAACGCTCTCCCGACGTTCTTTTCAAACTTTTCGTACGAATGACCGGCTTCGTACGCGTACCAGTTGCATTGCATGTCGAATAAGTTCGTCTTGTAATTTTCGGCGTCGCGAGTGAACAGCGTGCCTAATCGTTCCGCCTCTCTAAATTTCCCGCACTGAAAAGCTCTCTTCACGGAGACAGAATTGATGTACCTGTCCGCTAAATCCATGGTTCGAGCAATTTCGGATTCTTCGTACGCGCCTTCTAAATCTCCCGCTCGCTTCAAAAATCTCGATTTGTTCAAATGAAACTCCAACACTTTCTCTTGTTCGCCGTCTTCGCTGGTGTTTTCATCCTTCGCTTCAATCGCTTCGTCGATGCATTTCAACGCTTCGTCGATGCTACCTATTTTCGCGTAATGCATGGCGAGTAAATTCAACGCGTACCTGTGCGTCTCTTTTGGTTTCACTTCCGCATCCGACGCGTCCGGGAATTTGCCGCTCTTTTTCAACGACTCCGCCGCCGCTTTCAAGACTTTACCTATGGATTTCTCCTCGTCGTGAATGCCTCCGTATAAAGAGGAAATGTCTGCGAACAAACTTGGCACGCCTTTTCTCAGCGGCTTTTGTATGTACTCTGCTAACAGACTCTCGAATTCGCTGGAATCGTTGACGATTTGTAACGGGTATCGTTTGCACACGCTCGATTTCGCGTGTTTCTCTCTTAAAGCGTCGTAAAGCGTCTTCAACTTTGCAACATCCTCCTCGCTTCTCTTCATCGGGGGTTCCATCAGAGATACTCTCGCGCTTTCCTTCAACTTCATGGATTCGTGCATCAACTCGTGAAACTTTTCGTTATCTGGCATGCGATTGACGAGTTCGTTCTCGGCGATGTTCCTCGCGGCTTCTAAATCGCCCTTCGCAATCTTCAATCGACACAACTGCGTCAATCTCGCCACGTCGTCTACGATCTTGGCTTTATTCGTCTCCAACAGTTCCACGCACTCGTCCACTTTCCCGCTCTTTTCTAACACGTTCGCACGGAAAAGTAAAATCTCGCTCTCTTGAAACTTGTCCTCGTACGTCGGTTCCGGAATCTCTTTCTTCTTGGCTAAAAGTTCTCCGTTCCTCCTCGTCTGGTCCAACTTATCGTACTTCTCGAACTCATTCAACATCTCTAAACACTCATCCCACCTCTCGCTCATGTATAAACCAATCGCGATTTGATTAGCTCGATCGCCCGACCCGGATTGCCCCATCTTCACCTCGAACAGCTTCCTTCTCGCGTCGACGTACTCGTCCATCTCTCTCAACATCAAATGCGACTGCGCTAAATCTCTCAAAACCAAAAAGTTGTGCGGATCTATCTTCAGCGCTTGCGAGTAACACTTCGCCGCCTCTTTGTAATTCCTATCCGCCTTGTGCAGCAATCCGTACACGTGCCAACACACGTGCGAGAAAATATTATTCTTCACCCCCAAAGCAACAAATTCGTGCGCTTTTTGTTTCCTCTCCTCTTGCGTCTCGTTGCGCTTCAAATCGCAGTGACGCGCGATTAAACCTTTCACGCACAACGTCTCCCCGTGATTCGGAAACTTCTTCAATATTTTATCGACCGCCGCGAGCGCGTCTTTAAACTTTCGGTGTTCGTAATTCATCAGCGCTTCGTTGAACAAGTCGCCCTCTTTCTTCGGCAATTGCATCGCGCCATCATCGTGAGTATTCGCATTACTACCGGCGGCGGCGGTTTTGGAGGAGGATGCAAAAGAGGCCGAGGAAGACGACGACGACGCTTTCTTCTTCTTGCTCGCCATGATGTCACGTATCTCGTCGATAGAGAGAAGAAAGTGAAGATTTTCTCACCTCTCTCCTTGTTGTTGCTTTTCTAGGACTTCAGTTTTAGGGTTTAGGGTCTAGCCCAACAACAAAAAGAAAACGCGTTCTCGTCTCGACCGCGAGATTTTATCATCGCGGGTGTTCTCTTTCGTCGTTTTTGTTGTTGTTGTTGCTGCTGCTGCTTTGTTTGAGCGTCGGCGATGGCTTTGGTATTATTAGTCGTGGTGGTCGGATCCTAACTAACGAACATCGAGAGAGAGAGAAAGAGAAAGAGCAAAAAACGCGTTTCGTTTACTCCGTCCAAAAAGTTAGTTACGCGTCTGTGTATGTATACTAAAGAAGAAGAAGATAAACACAGAGAGAGAAGAGCGACGATGGCATCGTCGTCGTCGTCTCCAAATTTGGTCGCGAAAGGCGTGGAAGATTTCCCGATGTTGTTTTTCCGCGACGTGGTGGTGCTTCCTGGAAGCAACGTCGTTCGGATGCCAATCGTGGACTCGTTCGATCGTGCGATTCGTGCGTTCGCGGAAGAAAGAGAAGACGTGGAGAGGATCGTGAAGAGGTTGACCTGGCGAGAGGATACCGGTCCGTACATCGAGGGCATCGTGGAGCAGTCTCGTCATTTCGTCGGCGTGATTCAGTGCGAAACGATTCCAATCGATGGCGAGGAGCACGACGACTTGCGCGAGAACGAGGAATACTACGTCGGCACGGTATGTCAAGTCGTCAGTGGCAACGAGATGCCGAAGAATGAGATCATGACCAAAGACGGAGAGTATTGGTACGTAAACGAAGGTGTCACGGGGATATTCGACAGGGATTTCAGCCAAGATGGTGGACAACGTAAAATGTGTTCTTACTGTAATTTAATCGGAACGGGGATCAAGTGCAAGTTGAAGAAACTCTCGCGTCGCCACCCTCCCGATTACAATCCCGAGTTCGAGGAATACTACAGGTTAGAAAGAACAGAAAGGAATAACCGTTTTGAGTTTCGCAGACAACAAATTCGCGCCGCGAGAGTAGGGGCAGTCGTGGATTTATTTCAAGACGGATGCGCGGAAACGAAACAAAGCAGCCGATATCTCAAGAAATTGGATCCCAAGCGCGCGAGAACAATGGGAAAAGCCAGTAGCGCATCTATGCTGAAAGATGCCTTGAAGTGTGAAGCAATGGTAAACAGATGCAGTGGGAGCGATATTTTGGCAGAGTCGAACAACAAAGGAATATTTCCATACGTTTGTGTCGCTAACAGTCCGTTCACGTTTTGTAAGGTCGCCGAGAGTTCATTAAACGCGCGGGAAAACGAAGATACATATGAACAACGGCATGGGAAAGCTCTTTTGCAATGTAAAACCGCCGAGGAAGCGTTTTATGCTGGTGGTTATAATATCGTTCGTAATCCCGAAGTATCAGAAGTGGACGAAGGTAAAGTGGAGCAGATGGGCACGACTGGAGAAGTGTTCAGACACGCAAAAGAAGAAGTCTCTGAATTGCTGTGCAGAGCGTGTTCGAAACCTTTCGGAAACGCGAGTAAAGCGATCAAGGAGATCAACCCGGCGAACGCGTATACAGATCATAGCGTAATAAATGAGATCTACTATTCCCACCATTACGGTTTTGGAGCGTCGAAGATATTTTTCAACCCGCATTTGCACGAGTGCGAAATTCTCACCGCGGACGCGCGCTGGATTTACAACACGTCGCCGCAAGTGCCGCAGTACGCTAACCCTGACTGGCCCGTCAGAGCAGACGGAGAGATAAGCATATATCGTTCCTTCTTTGAGCATTATGGATGGACGAATGCGAACTGCTGTCATTGCGGCGAGCATCTGGGTTGGAAGTTTGAGTGTTTGCTCGACAGCGAGTCAGACATCGAAGACGACCGCGATAAAGAATTTCTGTTGAGCGAAGGCGAAGGCTTCGGTGGAAGACGACGGACATTCGAGGAGCTGCTCAAAGACGAAGAAAAATTACCGCGAATTTTTTTTGGTTTCCGTAAGAGTCAGATAAGGTCGGCCATGCCATACACGCAAACTAAAATCGAGGAGTACAAAGCGAGAGAAGCGGTAAAGGATTGGGACTGGAACTATCGACGAATGCATGACGAATGGCGTCGTGTTTTCCCTGGCCAATATCTGAATCCCTCAGAAGTGCTGTCTACGTCCGAGTCATCTTCATACGACGATTCAGAAGGGAATTACGATTCAGAAGAGCGAGAAGAAGAAGAAGAAGAAGAAGAAGAAGAAGAAGAAGAAGAAGATGTATAAACGCTCGCGCGCGCTCGCACTCTAGAGTTTTAGAAGAACACACACAAGTTTCAAAAATATCATCACACTAATCTCCACACAAAACGCACACGCACGTTCACGCGCGAAAGAACAAAAAAGAAGGCGATGCAAACCGTCTCGGGACGTTGCGTGTCTTCGTCGGCCAGACGACGACGACTCGCGTCTTCGTTGTTCGACCGATGTTCGACGTCGTCGTCATCGAAGAGCGATGCTTTTTCAACGGTGTTGTTTCCTACTTCGCTTTGTCGTCGTCATCGTCCGTTTTCCACGCGCGCGCAACTCAAAAGCGCCCAAGAATTCATCGCCGCTTTCCGGAACAAAATCACCACCGCGATTTGCGAGCGGCAGATGCGAGCGAAGAAGCGCGTGAGCGGTGCCTTGAAAACGGTGCTGGGCGAACGCGCGTATCGCGAGTTGGAAAAGATGAGACAGATGCAAAATCCGTTGGTTTTGTACCGGCAAAAACAGAGAGAGATGAAAGCGATTCGGCAGCACAACGAACATTTTTTTCGCGCGATGGGAACGGTGGCGATGACCGTCGCCATGTGGCGCGTTGCCGCGGAGGCGAAAGATTTCAGCGAGAGCGGGTTGAGTAAGCGATCGGTGTCGAGGAAAGTAGAGAAGGAGTTACTCGCGGGCGCGATGGGGACCGCGGCGTTGATACATCTTTTGACGACGCGAAGACCGCTGGATGCGGTTGGGATATCGAAACAGTTGGCGAAGAGCGCGTCGAATGATTACAAAGGGTTAAGTGAGGTGCTAGGAACGCCGTTGAGAGTGAACGAGAGCGTGTATTCGCAAACGACGAGGAGCGAGCATTTGCGAGGACGAGGGAATAAAGCGATTGTGACCAGACACGCGTGCGTTATTAGCGGGACGAAAGGCGACGGCGTTTTGAGCTTTTTGTGCGTAGAAAACGGAAGCGGAAGTTTGGTCTCCATGGCGAACACTAAATTCAGCAGTAGCAATAGTGATAGTAACAACGCGAGCGGTCCTGATGACGTGCCGTCCTCTTCTCCGAAATCGATACCGCAAATACTCACGTCAGAACAAGTGGCTGAACACACGACCACCGCGATGAAATCCGTCAGCGGATTCTTCAGACGGTCTTTATTAGAGAACGACACGTCTTCGGTTACCGTAGCGCGAATCGACGTGTTCCCGAACGATGACGATGTCGAAATAGAACACGACGAAGATGACACTACTTCTACCACGTCGTGCAAAAAGTATACGCCGGCGTTGACAACCTATTTGAAAGGCTCCGAACGATTAGACGGCGAAGATTTGGCGTTGCATCACGCGCGCGAAAGTGTTCGCAGATTCGGATTAGGGCGTCGGACCATAGCGTCCGTTATTGATTTCTCGAGAAATGCGAGCGACAAAGGTGAAGCGCGTGAAAAAGTCTCCTCGAACGAGGATTTGAAAACGTGCATTGCACTCGCCGACGCGAAAGCGACCGAGGTTAAATTTACCGAAAATGCAGTCATTCGTAAAGAAAAGAGAGAGGTGCGAAAGGAAAAGTTGAAGAAAGTTGGACGGTCTTTGAGACATTTGCCGTATTAGAATTTGTATTTATAAAATATTTTACAACTTTGTTTTTGATGGCGCTCTCAACAATTGTATTATAAGTTGGCGCAGTATTACATTCATCTTGCTTCTTCTCGCGTATGCGTACAACGTGTCATCTCGCGCAGGCTTTATCGTTATCGCATCATATTAGTATTTCCTTAAACTCGGTCGTCGTACACTTTTGATACACTTTTTTGTTTCCTCAAGCGTGGGCGCTCACGTTCCTCATCACTCTCAACTCGCCGGCATCGTGAAACTTAATCGACCAACCTGGCTCCAATTTCACGCGCTCTTTCTTCTTAACCTCTTTAATCGCTTTCCTTTTGCGATCTCTCAATTCAACGCTCCCGTCTTGGACTTGCATAAAAAAGCTCTCGTCGCCTTTGTGCGCTCTGCGTCGCGCCGAGTCGACGTAAAATCGCAACTTTGTGTGTTGAGCGTGTTGATTCCACTGCTCGTACTCTTTCGTCGTCTCGTCGATGCGAATCGTCAAGCACTCGCGATTGAGAGAGTTGGCGTTGGAGAGCAGCGCATCTCGCTTCGTCGAGGAAGCGACCGAGCATTCCGGAGACTCTGCGCGACAAAAGTAAACGTAACGAGAAGAGTTTGATGAAAGTTAGTTATTAACATGCTGACGTGTCAAAAAAAAGGCGTATCTTCGTTCCCCAGAGGAGGCAATTTTGGAGAAAGTAAATATCAATAACGAAGCGAGAAGAGATTGTGAATAAAACGAACGCGTCCGTCGTGTTTGCGAGTAAACAACGAAGGCTCGTAAAAAGTAACGCGCGATGCTCGATGAGAGCGATTTTTGCGCGCTTTGTATCTGTTTCGGGAAAAGAAAAGAATGCCGTTTGAGTTCCTCTAATTTACCTAAGTGCCACTCGACTTTATTTTTGACGACGAAAGCCCCGACGGTTCTCGTCCTCGCGCATCTTCCTCTTCCTCTCGCACCTTTTTCGGGAAAGGTGGAGATTGGTTTGAATCGCAGCGCGGCGCAAGTGAACATGGTATTGTGTGTGTGTTGTGCGTTTGTGTTAGTGTGTATGCTTTTATTTAATGAAAAGTGAGGGGACGGTTGAAAAAAAAAGGTGCCCTTTTGAGATTTCCGAGAGGTATTTCGCTTCGAATCTATATTATGGTCTCACGCGTTTTACATCATCGCCGATGACGACAAATATCTATCTTTCCAATAATCGAGCTTTTCGAAGACGTTTCTTGGCGACCCGTCGACTAACTCGATCGAGACGCCGTCGATGGACTTTGGCGGCGAGGCGGCTTCGGCGGTTGAGAACCACTCGCCGATGAGCGAGCGGATGACCGCGTTGACACACTCCGGAGCTTCGTCGTGTGGACAGTGTCCCGCTGGGCTCAGTTCGTAATATTTTGCGTTCGTTACGACTCTTTTCAATCGCTGGCCCCACAAAGGTACCACCCACGGATCTTCGCGACCGTAACACATGGCGACTTTGATCGAATCGTTTCGATCGCGAATCACCTCTAACATTTTATCGTAGCTCATTCGCGACGCTTTAGGAGAGGTGAACGTGCTTATGAAAGCTCGAATGGCGTGCTCGTTTTCAGTTGGAGCGATGATATCTTCGATCAGCGATTCTTCTATTTTGCTTTCATCCGCGTACACTAAATTTAACAGCCTTCTGACGTTTTCTTTCGAGCGGAAGTTATCCCAATACGGTTGCGTCAATTTCACGATGAAATCGTTCTCTTTCGTCAAAAAGCTCACTCTCTTCTCCAAAAATCCCCAGAACGGAGTCGCGTTCAACAACACAATCCCATCGATTAAATCCTCGCACGTCGCCGAGACGTACAACGCCAATTTCCCGCCCAACGAGTTCCCGGCGAGGACGATTTTCACCTCCTCCTTCTCTTCCGAACCGGCCGCCGCTTTCAAGACAACCTCTCTGATGAAATATTCCACCTGATCGCGCCAACTGTCCAGCGAATACTCAAACTCTGCGACGTCCTCGCGTCTCTTCGGCCAAGATTTACCTTGACCGCAAATATCCATAGACCACGCGCACGTCCGCGAGGAGTCTTCTTCGCTTCCTAATCCAATTAATTGCTTTGTATAGTGGAACGTGCCCACCCCAAAACCGTGGAGAAATATCACGTGCACGTCTGCACGCTTCGCGTCGCCTTTGCGTTCGTAATAACACGAATGGTTCGCGAACTGGTAGTAATCGCCGACGATGGATGATATTGATGGTGTTGATGTTGATTTCACCGCGCTTTCGGGAGTTGAAGATGAAGATACGCTAAAATGCAAAGAAGAAGAAGCGCGATGTTGGAGTCGTCTGAAAGGCTCGTCGCGACGAGAACGAACGCTCGTCGAAGCGAGACGCGACGACGCGAGTCTGTGATGCAACTGCTGCGTTTCTGTCGCGATCATCGTTTTCCGCGCGCGCGCAAAACAAAAATATTGTAACAGAACGCGCGCGTTGATAAAATGAAGAGCGGTTGTTCGCGCCGTGAGTATAAATAGTAAAATTTTCCTCTCTCTAGTTTCATCATCGATTAACGTCGAACCAATCACTCCACTCGTCTAAACCTTCGACTAGATCTAAATCCAAAGCTTCCTCGCACACTTTCGCGTCTTTTTTTATTCTTCGGATGAGATTTTCGACCGTGGTGAAATTGCATTCGGCGCGGACGTACGCGACGACGAGGACGGATAACGTTTCGTCGTAAAAATCTTCCTCGAACTCGCGCAGTAACCACGGTTCGATGGATTTTCGCTTATCGTTGAAAAACGGATTGTAACCTATGGACATTACCGTTCGGTGGATGCCAGTTTTTTTGTTCTCTCCCAGGAGTTTGGCGAAGCCGAAATATATTCCCGGCGCGAGTTTATCTATTTGCTGCTTTAACGGCACGACATCTAAGTTTGCGGTGGGTATGCCAAGCATTTTGCTCCCTCTTCCAAAACCTCTAATGACTGGACCGGTTAATTCTAAAAACTGTTCGAGTTTCAAAAACCGTTCATATTTACGCGTTCGACTGCTCGCGCTCAAAACGTCTCCGTCCTCGGCGACGAATTCTACCGTCTTCACCTCTCTCCAATCCTCAAACTTTGGCAATCCGAAATCTTCTAGCTCGACGTCCATCAACGAGTGATACACGCGGTCCGCACTTTTATACATGTCAAATTTCTCTCTTCTCAAGCTCGGCACCGCCACGCAACAACACCCCGCCGCTTTCGCCGCGGATACTCCGTGCGGCGTATCTTCAAACACCAAACACCTCCCCGCGTCTTCTCTCTTCACTCCCAACCGTTCCATCGCCAAGTGGAATATTTCCGGGTCCGGTTTCCCTCTCGCGACTTCATCTCCGCAGCAAATCACGTCGAAATACTCCAACAAATTCTTCTTTTTACTCTTGTCGCTACTTTTAATATTCACCGTCGCGCTCTTCATCTTCTTCTCGAGTTCCTTCGCGCTCGTAGACGTCGCCAGCGCCATCGGCACCTTCTTCCTCTTCAAAAACTCCAACAACCGCGCCGCGCCGGGCATATCCGGGATATCGATCCCGTCCCATTGCAACTTCTCGCTGCACTTGGTCAGCAGTTCAACCGGTTCCACCACTCCGTTCAAGCTCAGCTTCTCGCACAACTCCGTCGACGCGTCCAGCGGTCGTTGGCCTCGACAATCCTCCGCCGCGTCGAATATCTCCCTCTCGCTGATCGACTTTTTCATCGTCTTCACCACCGAAACGACCGCATCGTCCACGATCGCTTCCGTGTTGATCAGCGTGCCGTCCAGGTCGAAGATGGCAAACGAACACTCATTTTGAGAACTCATTTTGTTGCGGTAGCAGACGCGTCAAAATTCGTCTTTTTTTATATCCGATATCGATGTCGATATTGACCAAAGTGATGTTTTGTTGTTGTTGTTGTTGTTAAACTCCCCTATAACTTTACAACGGTTTCCCCAAGAACAAAAGAGAGAGAGAAAGAACACACACACACACACACACAGACAGACAGACAGAGAGAGAGTCAGGCGCAAACCAAAAACGTCCGTCTGCGTGTGTACTACTTCTTTCGTTCCGACGCGAAAAAAAAGTGTCGCGCTAGGTGGGTCGCAACGCGCCCGTCGAGAGAGCTACAGCGCATTTTGTGTTATTTAGGGTTTTACAAATCCGAATTCCGTCCCGCCATTTTTTGAAAAATGAAACGCGTACAAAAACGGCGCGCGCTTTGCGACGAGAGCACTCTCGAATAATATAATCGATGCTCGAGAGGCGAACGATGACGACGATGCTCTCTTCTTCTGCTTCTTTATTCACGTCTGGCATCGCGACAAAGATGAATCCTTCTTCTTCCACCTTTGGAGGAGGAGCGCACGGAAAGCGATGGATGTCAACTTCTTCTTCTTCTTCATCTTCCGCGATGATGATTTCCAATCGCAACGCGACTACCGCGAACAACAAAACGATGCGAGCAGCGCGGAAGACGTTCACGACGACGACGGCTCGCGATGTCGTCGTCAGACGACGGAGATTTGAATCTTCTTCTTCGCGATGTTTCGCGTCGCAGGCGGTGTTTGACGAGGAGAACTTAGCGACTTCTTCTTCTTCTTCTTCTTCTTCTGTGAACAACAACAGCTCGGACGTGGGAAGAGAACAACAACAAAAACAAAATATTCGCGAAAACGACGACGAAACCGAAGCGCAGAAAGGCGTCGGCTCGGTCCATTTAATTTTAGGCCCGATGTTCGCGGGGAAAACGACGCGCTTGTTAGAACGAGTGAAACAGTTGGAAGAGTCGGTGAACGCGAACGTTTTGCTTTTGAAATCGGACAAAGATACGAGGTACGCGAAGGATAAAGTAGTCACGCACGACGGAAGAGGACGGGAGTGTTTCCCGGTGAAATCGTTGGAGTTGGCGGTGGTGGTGGAAACAGTTGGGGTGGAAAAATGGAACGAGTGCAACGTGGTCGCGGTAGACGAGGCGCAGTTTTTGACGAATTTGTACGAGTTTTGTCGCGTCGCCGCGGACAAGCACAACAAGATTGTTTTAGTCGCCGGATTGAACGGAGATTTTAAAAGAGAAACATTCGGGGAGGTGCAAGAGACGCTGCCGCTGTGCGATTCGGTGACGAAATTAACCGCCAAGTGTAAGTGTGGACGACCGGCGTTGTTTAGTAAGAGAATCGTGGACGTCGGGGATGGACAGGAGTTAGTTGGTGGCGCGGATAAGTATTTGCCGGCGTGCAGACGATGCTTTTTAATTTAATGCGTTCGTGTGTTTTAATTGTTATTGTTCTAGGGGAGTTGATTTTTGCTTCAGTATATGACGCAGTTTCACCATTTCGTTATTAATCACCCGCGCGTGTCTTCTTTTGCGCTTCGAGAATTTCACGATTCGTCAAGGAGATGTTAAACCTATCTCTCAAAGCGTTCCGAGCTTCTTTGATTGGCGCGTCTGATTTTTTCACCTTCTTGAGCTCGTCCACGATGACTTTCTCTAGCGGAGATTCGTCGTTGTTTTCCATCACCGCTAATATCCTTCGAGCGACTTGAAATAAGACGGCTGCGTCTCGACCGCGCAAATTCGGGTTCGATAATACGCGTTCAATCGCTTTGAATTCGCGAGATTGTAAATCTGTCGATTCCTCGTCTTCCGTACCGTCGTCGTTGGTAGCTGTCGAGGGACAAACATCCAACGATCGTCTGGCGCTAAACAACGCCTGCGTTAACTGCTGCTTCTCTCCCGAACTCATCAGTTTATCCGTTTCTGTTTTACCCGCGTTGGTTTGCTTTCTCAAAGACGCCGTGTTTTCTCCGCTATCACTACTATTGTTGTTACTATTATTACTACTATTTCCGCTCGATGTCGACGATCCGTTCCCGTTTTTCCTTCTGTCTTCTTCCAAAGTCGTCTCCACGAACGCTTCGTACGCGAGCACTCCCACCGCATGCGACAAGTTCAAACTTGTAGGGCCGGAACTTCCGGTGTATTTCAAGCTCTTTCCGCACACTTCGCCGACTCCCGCTGTCGGTATCGCGACTAAGTATTGCGCCGTTCTCAACTCCTCGTTGGTTAATCCAACCCTCTCGTTCCCGAATAGAAACGAGACTTTCTCCCCATCCAAAGCCAGTTTAGCGGCTATTCGACACGCTTCTCTCGAATCCAACATCGGTTGCGACCCGTCTCGATTTCTCGCGGTCGTCGCGAACACGACGCTCCGATCCGCCGTCGCCGCCTTCACGTCCGGATACCACTCCTCGTCTGAAGCTCTCTGCAACATCCAATCCGCAGCGCACGCGAATCGATAGGCCTCACCGCTCATCGTTTTCTTCGCGTCTTTTGTCAACGTCGAGTTCAAATCTGGCAAAGTTCCTTCCGTTTCGCTCGCCTCGTCTTTCTTCTCGTACTGCTTTTCCTCGTCTTCCGATCCGCGAAACACGAACGAGCTCCCTTGCACGATTTTCAAGTCGTAGATGCCGAAATTTTGCATCACCCTCGCGCAACTACCCACGTTCATCGGGCCTTGCGGATTGACCAAAGCGAAAGATATGTTGGTCAACGCCGGGGAGTTGATCTTTTGATTTTGTGCCCAGAGAGGAACGTTTGCGTTTTGTATGTCTTCATCGTTGTCGTTCTTTGAAGCGTTGTTGTCGTCATCTCCACTGGCGGCTCGCCGTAACGGTAATGTGCGTTTTCCAACTTTAGCTGCGGTTTTGTGTCGATTCAAAAGCGCGTTTGCGTTTAAAACGCCAAGCGAAGCGTGTGCCGCTTGAGACGGTGCCATTATTGCGTTCTTCTCGTTCGCGCGCGAGCGGAAAGTTGGTGTTTTATGTGTCGCTCTTTTTTTGTGGCGGTAAAGAGAGAGAGAGAGAGAGAGAGAGAGTTTTCGTTTGTGTGTGTGTCTTGTTTTTCAATAAATAAATGTTCACATTCTGTCTATATGTACACCGGAGATGCGTTCTCTTTCTCTCTTTTCTTGGTTCCTATTGTTTTGCTACGCACGCTCTCTCTTTCTCTTTCGTTGCATTTCGTCTATTTTCTCTTTTGCCTCTTGTTTGTACCGGCGCTTTGCGGAGGATCCGCCGGGTTTGCTTCTTCTTTACCCGCCGGTGCGGCGTCGGCTGCCACGCCCGCCGCCGCATCAGCGGCCGGTGGTGGTGCTTTCTCTTCGCTCAACTCGATATCTTTGACGCGTTTGAACGCTTTCGTCTCCTCGTCCATCATGCTCAACCCGCCGCTAAAAATGGTAAAGAATCCACCTCTGACTTTCAATTCGCCCTTCGCTATTCTTTCTTGCACGAACGGGAACGTTTTCACGTTCTCCACGCTTCGTCGGACGTTTTCGTGTTCTAACTGTCTCAATCGCTCGTCTTTGTCGTACTCGGCGCAGACATGTTTCACGCTCTCTTTGATTAACCCGCACCACGCGTCCACGTACCCGCTACCATCGTCGCTGCTGTTGTTGTTGTTCTTCTCTTCTTCTTCGTTCGATGTCGTCGTCGTCGCCGCCGCCGGAGGCGAAAACAAACTCAACGCGTGCGCGCACCCACCGCACTGCGCGTGCCCTAAAACAACAATCGCTTCTACTTTCAGCGATTTCACCGCGTATTCGATCGCCGCGCACGTCCCGTGGTGCGCCGTCTCCGCTTTTTTATCCTCGTTCTTCACGAACGGTGGCACCACGTTCGCGACGTTTCGAATCGTGAAAATCTCCCCGGGGTCCGCGTTAAAAACGAGCGTCGGGTCGTACCTGCTGTCGCAACACTGATGCAGAAAAAGAAAGAGAACGCAACGAAGGTCAGCGAGCGATACTAACACAGAGAGAATAGTAAACGATAGAACTCACCGACACGCACAAAACTTTGCAATTCTGCCCTTCCTGGCTCAACTTTTTCAGCTTGGAATCCAATTTCGTGTGATTTTCCCTCCGGAACCGCTTGTATCCCGAGAGCAAATGTTCGATCACGTCTTCTTCGGGTTCCTTCGAAACCGTCGTTTCTGCGTCCGCTTCCATGGTTGACGCCGGGTGTTTTTGCGTATCAATCGCTGGAGGAGCGATAAAGTGAAGTATGAGTACAAAAATGCGTTTTTTTTATTCAGTTTTCTTCCCCAAAAAAAATCGACATCAACATGCGTCCGAGCAGCGGAGGTAAAAAAGGCACGAACAACCCAGCCTGGGCGGAGCGGAACGCCGTCGATCGCTCCGTGATGGTGAAAGCATCGTCTGGTGGTGGTCGCAGCAACAACAACAACGGGAGGAGGGCGAAAATTACGCGGTATCGCGCCGGCGTCGCGCCAGAGTGGGCCAAAGGAGGAGAAGACGATTCTTCTTCTTCTTCTTCTTCTTCGGGAGGTGAAGACGAAGAGGAAAAGAAATTGGAAATCGACTTTAATGCGACGAAGAAGAAGGAGAAACAGAGAGATGAACGAGAGAGAGAATCTTCCTCGAGCAGCTCGAGCAGTTCGAGCGAAGCCGAGAGAGAAGAGTCCGAATCGTCGGAGAGCGAAGACGAAGACGCGAGAGACAGGAAGCGAGCGCTTTTGAAGGAGAAATTGTTGAAGCAAAAATCAGCTCTTTTGACGACGGCTGCTGCGCCCGAGGAGGCTTCTCGTCCTACTCAGCCGGGAGTGGAGGAAGTGGAGGCGAAGGTGAAAAACGCGAGTCTGCGCGTAAAAGAAGAGAGCGCGAGCAGTAGTAGCAGCTCGGAATACGAAACCGACACGGACGAGGACAGCGACGAGGATGAAAGTTCGTCGTCGAGCGACGGCGGTCCGAAACTCTTCAAGCCGGTGTTTGTCTCGAAAGCGAAGCGGGAGGCGAACGCGAAGGCGGAACTCGCGGCGAGAAATGAAGCGGAGAAAGACGAGGACGAGTTAGAAGAGGAAAAGATGATTAAGAAGCAGAACGCGAAAGAAGCCGTGCAACGAGAAATTACGTTGGAGTACCAGAGAGAGGTTGCGGAGAAGGACTATCTCGGCGAGGAAGTGAACACGGATTCGGACGAGGAGGACGAGGAAGAGGCGAGGAAGAATTACGAGCAGTGGAAGATGCGAGAGTTCAAACGAATCGTGCGAGATAGGTGTAAGCAGCGCATAGAAATGGAAGAAGAGGAAGAACGCGAACGATTGAGAAATATGACCGAGGAGGAAAGAGAGTTACACGCGACGAAACTGAAAGCGTTGAAAGACGCGAAAGAGCATGGAAAAGAGAAATCGAAGATGCGGTTCATGCAAAAGTATTACCACAAAGGCGCATTCTTCCAAGAAGCCGGAGACGACGAGTTTGCGACGACAGAAAAAGCGGAGATCTTCAAGCGCGATTTCAACGAGGCCACGAACGCGGAGAAGGGCGTGGATCGCTCAACCGTCCCGGAGGCGATGAGGTTGAGACACGGCCAGTTTGGCAAAGCGGGAAGGTCAAAGTGGACGCACTTGAGCAACGAAGATACGACGTTCGTGAATACCGAGGACGTGCGCTTACGAAACGCGCAAGAAGCACGGATGAAGCAAAAAGAGCTGGAAGAGCAAGCAAACAGAGGGGCAGAAGGCGAAGAAGGAGGCGGAGAGAAAAAAGGAGGCTTTCGAGGCACGCGTTTAACCGTGGACAGAAACGTAGAGAAGATCTTAGATGCCAAAAGAGCCGGCATGAAAGCGAATAAAAAATAGATCAGTAGACGCGTTTAGATGTAGATGTATAGTTACAGTAATAACAGTAGGTAGTAGTAGAGCAGAGATTATGTACATCGAAAGAACATTTATTTGCACACGTTTTGATAGTAGATAAATAAAAATTACAAGTGTCACTCTGTTCCCGTGTGTCTTTCGTTATTCTTATCACCTCTCTCCTTCTTCATTTGTAAACTTGAATAAATAGTAGTGTAATCAGTAAAAGTTCGTATCGGTTTAGTTCTTGCGTTCGTTTTGTTGCTAATCGGTTATTTTGTATCAATATTCTTTCTTCAAATTGAAAGAATATTATCGTCTGTAACTCGATTGCACAAACTCACCCAAGTTATCCCTCATGGCGTTCTTCGCAATCTCTTGCAACGCGGCCGAGTACACGATCAAACGCTCATGCTCGTTCCAGCTGTTGTGCCAGTCCGCCTCGATGGAATCTCTCTTTTGCAACAATTCCAAAGACGTCGCTCTCGCTTGGTCCGCCGCCGCTCTGGTTTCAGACATGACTTGCATCAACGCCTTGACCGCGGCTTGGGTGTGTCTCGGGTTCTCGAGAACCTTCTTGTGCGCCGCAGCCGCTTTTTCTTCCGCCGCTTCCGCCTTTTTCACGTCTTCCAAAGCGTGGTTGTACGCCTTGGCCGCTTCCTTCTTTTGCGCCTCCTTCGCCTTCATTTCCAACTCCGTCGCTTTCAAGTCAACCTTGGCTTGTTCCGCCGCGGCAATCTTGTCTTGCGCGTCCTTGATCGGATCAACTTCCGCCGCCGGTTGTTCTTCTTCCTTCTTTGACTTCTTGGACTTCTTTTCCTTTTTACCGACCGCAGCGGTTTCATCCTCCTCTTCCGGCTTCTCTTCTTCGACGGCTTCGTCTTCATCTTCGGATGTCTTCTCTTCCTCGACGGCTTCGTCCTCGTCTTCGGATTTCTCTTCCTCGACGGCGTCGTCCTCGTCTTCAGATTTCTCTTCCTCGACGGCGTCGTCCTCGTCTTCAGATTTCTCTTCCTCGACGGCTTCGTCTTCATCTTCGGATGTCTTCTCTTCCTCGACGGCGTCGTGCTTTTCATGCTTCTTGCTCTCGAACGATTTAGAGATTGCATCCGCGAACGCCACGGCAATCGGGTCCGTGGAGACGGCACCATCATCATCACTCTTCTTAGAATGATGCTTCTTGGACTTCTCTTCCGGAACGATCTCATCAGACGTCGGCTCTTCCGAATTTTCTTCTTCTTCCGGAGTTTCTTCCTCCGTCTTTTCTTCTTCCTCCTTCTTGGAAGACTTCTTCTTGGAAGACTTCTTCTTGGAAGACTTCTTTTCGTCTTCCTCTTCCGCGGCTTCTTCGGAAAGATTTTTAAGCTTTGACTCGGCCATTTGCGCCGCGACTTGTCTCGCGTGCTCTCTCGAGGACTCCAAGTCTTCCTCGGAAGTCTCCTCGACCTCGGCGGACTCTTCTTCCTCTTCCGCGGGCTCTTCTTCTTCCTCTTCCGAGGAGGACTTCTCCTTCTTGGAGGATTTCTCCTTCTTGGAGGACTTCTTCTGTAGAAGAGAGAGAATAGAATGAATAAAGAGAGAGAGAGAGAGATGTTTGCGGTGAGTAAAAGAGAGAAGCACACACGTCGCGCGCGTGCGTACACACACACAAGAGAGAGAGAGAGACCGCGCTTTGCGATCTATTCTAAATCAGAGAAAAAAAAAAAACCGCGCGCGGCGCTCTAATCGATTGTTGTTCATCGCAAAATCCGTACCTCGTCTTCATCGACCAAAGAGGTCATGTACCCTCTCAATTGCTTGATTTCCTCGGCCATCTCTTCCTTGGTCATGGATTCCGGGTCCGCCGGGGCGTCTTCTTCTTCCTCGGAGGAGGAGGCGGCTTTTTTGGCCGCTTTCTTCCCCGCGGCCAAGTGCGCGGTGGAATGCTTCTTCGAAGTCGCGGAGGAGGATGAACCTAATCGCGCGACGGCGCCGAGCTGCGTCGAACTACCACCACTACCAGCAGAGGAAGAAGATAACTTATACCGCGCGGCGGATCTCCCGGCGACGAACGACCCGGAGCACGCCAACGCGACGATGCCGAGACCGTACGCGACGTTCTTGAGCGACATCGACGAATTCTTCTTCGACGAAGAAGACTCTAAATTCTTTTGCAAAAGCGTCGCGTTTTCCATGTCGTCGGCGGAATACACCGTTCTCGAGGAGGAGGAGGGAGCGTTTTGATATAACGCGGTTGGGGCGGTGTTCATTTTTATTATTATTATTGCGTAAACTCTCGCGCGCGCGTTATAATAATGTGAAGATGATGATGATGATGATGCACTCGAGAGCGTACAGAAAGCCAGCCCCCGCGTCCTAAAAACCCTAAATTTTCCAAAACCCTAAATTTAAGGACATCAAAAACCCTAAACCTCTTATTTTTTCTCTGCGACAAAAGTCACTCGAGAGACTTCTTCTTTGAGAGAGAGAGAGAGAGAAAATCTCTTCTCGTCTCAAAGAAAAGCAAAGAGAGAGAGAGAGATTTTTTGAAAACCCAACCAAGAAGACTACCATAAAGTACAACACACGAAGGCGCAAAAAAGTACGTAATAAACGAGAAAAAGATACACCCACTGACTGTATCTATATCGCAATACTGTTTTTTGCTGCTGCTAAATAAACTTTTTTCCATCACGTTGTTAAACAACTCGTCTCTTGTCTCGTGATAATAAACTTTGCGAGACACGAAACCTCTCTCCTCCAGAGAAAAAAAAAGAAGGGACGACGCAGGGCGCCAGAAAAGGGAAGAGAGAGAGAGAGAGAAGAGAGAAGGAGCGGTATACAGGCTCTCTCTGTTGTTCGTGGTGTTTTTGCGAAAGAGAGAGAGAGAGAGTTAAATTCCATTTTTTTTTTTCCATTTTGTCAGATAAGAGAGAAGAGAGGCGAGAGTGCCGGCTGGGAGCGGAAAGAAGAGGTGTCTCTTACCAACGCGCAGCATCGTAAATAAACTCTCCGACGACGACGCGAATAACAACAATGATAGGCAGAAGACTCCCGTCTTTCGTGGAGAGAGCCGGGAGCAACTGGTCCCCGAACGAGGAAGAAGAGAGAGGAGAAACGACGTCGTCGTGGTCATGTACTTCTTCAATGGATATGCGTCGTCGATCGGAAGAAGAAGAAGCGCGAGAAGAAAAGAAGAAGACGGGAGGAAGCGAAGAAGCCTCATTACGCGTCGAAAAAAACAACGATGGAAGAAGCGAGAAAAAACCAGCGCTCGAGAAGAAACCATCAAACAAAATGCTAGAATCGCTGACGGAAGAGTTGATCGCGTCGCTCCGGCCTTCGAAACAATCGGAGAAGAGAAGACGGATGGTGTTTAAGAAGATGGAATCGCTCGTGCGCGAGTGCTTCGAGACGACGACGACATCTTCGACTTCGTCTTCGAAGATGAAGGTGAAACCGCCAATCGTTGTTTCTTCGTTTGGTTCGGTGCCGTTTGGAACGTATTTACCGGACGGGGACATCGACATGTGCATATTAGGCGATCACGAGGTTTTGGATTCGCAGACGTGGCCGGAACGGCTGAGCGCGTTCATAGCGAAGAAAGAACGGGAGGAGAAGAAGAAGAAAGAGACTAAGAAGAAGAAGAATGAAACAACAACAACAACAACAACAACAACAACAACAACAACAACGAAAGAAAACGAAAACGAGATAGAGAAGGATAACGATGTTGAACGACGAGACGAAGAATATCCTGATTTGGAGGTGAAAGACGTCGTGGTCATCCACGCGGACGTGCGCTTGTTGAAGTGCGTCGTCGACGGCATCGTGGTCGACGTGAGCGCCAACCAATTCGGCGGCTTGGCCACGTTGGCGTTCTTAAACGAGGTGAACGCGAAAATCGGGAAGAAAGATTTGTTCAAACGATCGGTGATTTTAGTCAAAGCGTGGGCGTTTTACGAGTCTCGGATATTGGGCGCGCCGTACGCGTTGTTGTCCACGTACGCCTTGAAGACTTTGATCATTTGCGCTTTGAGGAGATTTCAAACGAGAGAAATCGAGACGCCGCTCGACGTCTTGAGAGTGTTTTTCGAGTACGTGTCGAACTTCCCGTGGGAAACGCACGCGGTGACCATCTTTGGCGACGTTCCCGTTGAGAAGTTGGACAAGATGTCCTTGAAAGAGTTTTGCGAAAAAGAAAAAGGAGAATCGGAAGCCCCGGATCCGCGGCTGAGCTCGAGCTCATTGAACGACAACTTTATGGACACGATTTTGAAGCTGTACGGACCAGACTCGCGACCGGATGCAAACGTTCTGTTGAACATAGGAAACGTCAAGAAAGTACCGTTTCGGAGACGCGCGATTGGTGCGAAGCACTTGCACATCTTAGATCCGCTCTCGGAGACGAACAATTTGGGTCGATCGGTTTCGCTGGGCAACTTCGCGAGAGTTCGAGCAGCGTTCCGATTAGGCGCAGAGCGATTGAAACGGTTGGAAATGGAAGCAGAACCTGAAAATATACGCAGAGGGTTCGAACATTTCTTCAAAGTTGCCCTGGCAAACCGAGGCGGGAAGCTCGCCAGCTGCGTGGGAGACGACGAAGAGGACGACAAAAACGACGAGAAGTTCAAAAACGTCAGACTGCCCGTTACGCCGCAGACAACGAACAAAACTTTGCACAATAGAAAACCATCGCTCGGTTCGTCTTCGCCGTTTCACTCGCACTCCGTCGCGGACGATTTGGTGGCGTTGAAGTCGCCGTGTAATAAACTCAACGAGTCGCCAATTAGTAAAGATAAGATTTCAAAAGAAGAAGACGACGAGGAAAAGATTCGGTTAATGCTCGACGAGGAAGAGAAAGACGCGCACGGAGAAAGAGGTTTGTTCTGGGGACGATGGGATGGACCATCTAAGCCGAGCACTCTTCCGAGAGCGTTATCATCGGCTGAGGCCAGAGCGGAAATAGCAACCGCGCACGATAGAACGGCAAAGATGTCGTCGAGTGACGGTTCGATATCGCCGCCAGATTCGGAAGCGTCCTCGCCGGCTGTTTCTCCGCCGCGATCGGAAACGGGCGATTCTACGACAGATTCTGCGGAATATTCTGGAGACGATGCAAAGTCTGTGATGTCGCTTGGATCGGATAGTAACACGACGTCTTCAAACGGAAGCATGCCGCCGAATTCGCCGTTATCACCTTTAGATAAGTACATGTCCTCGGCGGCGTTCAAGACAGCTTCCATACCGCCACCTATTGAAGAGTCGAAAGATATCATCACGGGTTGTTTGGAAACTATTCACACGCACTTGAACTTTGGCATTGAAATGCAACGATTGGCAATTGAACGACAAAACGCGACGTTGAACAACGCGGTGATGATGCACAAACGTCATAGCGGAAACGTCGTCGCGCCACCGCCGCCGCCGCTGCCACCGTTGCCGTCCTCGCCACCGCGAAGTAGCACTCCGACTTTCGTGCCATCGGTGCCTTCCATGCCTTCCATGCCACCACCGCCGTTACCACCGCCGTTGCCTCCGCAGCTCGTACCGCACCCAGTCGCCGCGGTATCGGCACCGTCCGCTGTTGCTCCGAGGTCAGTCCTTCACATCCCCGCGCCACAAGCGACGAGAACAAAAACGCCCTCGATGAACGTCCGACCTAAGCCGAATCCGATACCGCAGATAAATTCGACGAAAACAAAGATTGTTCCAGCGGCTCGAGTACCGTCGATGAACTGGAAAATCGCGTGCGGCAACTCGAATTCTTCGTCTGATGCAAACACGCCCGCGAGGAATACGACGACAACGACGACGAACGTGGAACCGGCCGGCAGTAACGTGGTGGCGGCGAAAGCAGTTTCGGCGAAGCTTTTGGAGCACCAATCGTCAAAGGTTTCCGAACAAGACGAGCCTTCGAGATCGTCATCGGAGACTACCGCCGTCATTGACGGAGGAAACGCGTCATCATCCATGGTGGAAACCGTGGCGTGGGTCCACGTCGCACGCGGAGGTGCTGCTCGTCAAACGCAATCGAGCAACGATAACGAAGACGCGCTGCAGAAACCGTCTACTCCAACGTCCGAGGAGAAGAAATCAAAGAAGACTGGTAAATCGTGGGGAACGAAGAAGACGAAGAAAGCGAGAGCGGAAGAAGCCTTCGTCAACGACGATCTCGTCTACGAACGAGAAGAAATCGAACGAGACGTTTCCAAAGGTTTCTCTCCCGCTCGGTCCAAATCGGTCCCTTTGCAACCCTCCTGGGGCCCGAAAGGCGCCGTCTGTTTGGATACGCTGAGAAAAGTTGCCGAGAAGAAGACGACGACGAGCAAGCAGCAGAAAATCTCGCCGCCGGGTTCTGTTCTCAGCGAAGACGGAGGCGCGACGACGGCCGTCACTTTCGACGAATCCGACGTCCAACTCGCCGTAGAGGCGGTCAGATTGTGCCTAAAAGGCGTCTGGGTCAGCGACGAAGAACGCGCCTCCTCTCAGAAATCCAAAAGCGCCAACAGCAGTCCGCGGCGAAAGAGAGAAAGGAAGAGAGACGCAGTCGCGCCTCCTCCGGAATCCTCCTGCGAAAAAAGCTTCCCGAAATTCGGAAATACCACCACCAACGCGACGACAAAAACGACCACGACGACGAACAACAAAGGCAGTACCGACAGCGCCGACGCTCAAACACAACCACCACCAGCGACGCCTCCCGCGACGGCGACGCGCTGGGCTTCCATCCTGTAAAAATGAAAAACAAATAGAAGCGGTAAAGAAAATATGCATATACACACACGCGCGCGAGCATCGTAACACAGACATACACGTAAAAAACGAATTAGAATTAAAGAACGAGAGATATATACCGTGTTGTTATGAGTATAAAGAGAAAGTTTTAATGATGAAAAGCGGCACATTCGCGCGGCGCGAAAGAGTTGTTCACATTTTTTTAAAGTCTCCGCGTATCTCTCGAGAATTGAATTCAAACCTCATTCATTTTTCGTCAACTCTCTTCTTTCTTTTTACGTACCTCGATAAAACAGAATGGAGAACGCGACTACCAGAGACGACCAGTACTTGACGGACTTGCTGTCCTACTCCGTCGATCGGCTCGGCAAGGTGCGCCGCTTTTTGTTATCTTTTCTCTCGTTCTTCTTCTTCGGGAATAATATTTATATCGTCGTCCCCGCGCTTTGAAACGCGTGTTGGAATCGCGCGCGCTGACACAGATATCTCTCTCATCACCCTTACTCTTTATCTCTCTCTCTCTCTCTTTAACAGGAACCGGAACGATTACAAACAGAACTCGCGCGCGCGGAGAAGAAGCAACGCGACGCCGCGATAAAACATTACCGCGCGTTTATCGCGGCGCATTCCGCGTACGATGTCGTTCGCGATCGGGTGGAGAAAGCGAGAGTTGATTTGCAACACGTCGCGGACGCGTTGCCGGAACTGAAGAAATCGTGCAGAGATTTTGCGAACAGAGCGGAGAGCGTGGCGCGAGCGCGAGCGGTGAATCAGCAGCTGTTGAATCGCGTGCCCGGGGACATTTCGGATATATTGGAGATTCCGCAGACGCAGGAGCAGTGCGGGAGGAACGGAGCGTACGACGAGGCGTTGGATTTGGAGTTGTACGCGGAACGTCTGAGAGCGAGTTTACCGGACGTGCCGGTGATTGATGATTTGAGGGAAAGCGCGAGGGTGGCGAATAAGAAGATGTTGAAGAAGTTGTTGGTGAGGTTGCAAGAACCGATTCAGTTGCCGGAATGTTTGAGGATCGTGGGACACGTGCGAAGGTCGAGGTATTTTGAGAGCGAAACCGCGCTGAGAAGAGCGTTTTTGGCGAGAAGAGAAGTGTTCGTGAGAAACGCGTGCGAAGAGGTGAGGAGATGGTTGGCACCGTACGATCGCGCGAAGAAGTTGACGGACGTGCACAGAGTGCACGTGTTCGACGTGGTGACGCAGTATCGCGCCATCTTTAGCGACGGCGACGGTACTAGCGCGTTCGAAGAAACATCAACAACGAGCACTAGCAATAATAGCAACGTAACCGCGGACGAATCAGCGGTGTTACTCTCCGCGTGGTCCTCACAAAGGGCGGAATCGTACAAGAATGCTTTAGACGAGTCGTTACAAAGAGTCGACGAAGGCGGCGCGTTGGCGTCTGTTTTTGAACACTGCGAGTACTGCGGGAATTCATTAGCTCGAGTTGGCGTCGAAACGAGACCGCTGCTCAGAAAGGTGTTTGAAAAACACGCCTTGAGGATATTCGAAGACGCTTTAGTTGCCGCTTCGGAAGCGTTTGAGAAGTCCTTGAGCACGCACCGATGGACGACGTATTTAGCGGGTGGAGAAACGACGACAGAAAACGACGCGAATAAGGATGGTAAAGATGCAAACAGAGAATACGCGCCACCGCAATCTCTCTTGGAACATGCCCCGATTGCTGCGTTCGTCAACGGCATCGTCGCGGCATTTAACGAAGTTCGTTTGTTGACCCCCAAATTGAGAGGATGTAAGAAACCGTTCGCGAAGAGTTTGCGAAAAACTTTCGAAAGCGGTCAAAAGAGTTTGAAAAACAGAGAAACGAACGAGTTAGCGTCGAGCACGGAGAAGAAGAAAGAAGCGTACAAAGAGGCGGTTAAAGCGTACGAGGAAGTCGCGGCGCCGTACGTCTCGAAATGTTTCGCGAGACTCTTCGGGAGCGCAAACGCCGCCGAAGATGTTGGTTTAGTTTTGTTATGAGTTTTAGTAGAATACCAGCAAGTACTCGTAAAAAAAATAATAAACAAGAGCGTGTGCGTGTCCAGTAGTGCTTCTCTCCATTGTTCCAATCTTCTTCGTGTGAGAGAACAGCGCTTTTAAAACGGAGTTTTCCCTCCTCAGAGAGAGAGAGAGAGAGAGAGAGAAAAGTAAGTTTCCCCAGTAAAACGAAGAAAGAAAGAAAGAAAAGAGGGTGCTCACAAAACTAACTTCAAAAAAAAAAAGAAGAAAAAAAAATGTTCTAAAACCCTAAACGACTAAAAAAACTCTCGCGTTTTTCTTCTTCTTCTTCGTCTTCAAACCGCGGCTGCGTTGTTGTGGAAGATTCGAGAGAATCCCCCCGTCTCTTCCGTGCGCCGCGCGCATCGATAATAATAATAACGACGATGAAGACGACGACAAAGAAGAGGAGTTCTTCGTTTTACCTATTTACGGCGACAATTCTTCTTCTTCTTCTTCTTCTTCTCAACGCAGCAGAGCGCGTCGTTTCCGCGCAAGAAGATTCCGACGCCTCTGTGGAGGGGGAGCCCCCGCGCCTCGTCGCAGAAGAAGTCATCGACGACGACGGTTTGATTCCAGACGCGAGAGAACTGGCAAATAAAATACTCTCCGGCGGCGGTGGGACGACGACGACGAGTGGGCGACAAGGAGGAAGACTTTCGCGACCGAAAGCTTTCGATGACATACGCGACGAGAGCGTTGATATTCACCGGCACGAGGCGATTGGGAATCTCCTCGCGGAGAAGCTGCAAAGTTTAGAAGAACTGGACGAAGAAGAAGACGAAGAAAAAGATGATCGAGATCAAGAAGAAGACGAACAAGAAGAAGAAGAAACGGAACGCAGATTGGACAGTCGCTTCGAGGACTGGCTTCGCAAATTTCCCGAACGCAGAGAGTCGTACTGCGACGACGACGACGGCGACGACGACGGAGAGAGGAAGAAGGCGTTGTGCCCGCAGTCCTTCGCGAGAGAACAGATTTACCTCGAGAACCTGAGACGGGTGGAAAGGCACAACGAAGCGCTCGAGCGAGGGTGGCCGACGGAGACAAAGTTAGAGCTGAGCGTGGATAATCAGTTCGCGGATAGGACGAAGAGCGAGTACGAGAAGCTGATGAGCGAGACCGGGATGCGGAAGAGGAGCGAGTTTGAGAAGACTTCTTCGTCTTCGCCGCGAAGGTTGTCGGACAAAAAAGAGGAGGAGGAGAACGTAGTCGCGACGAAGGAGATGAAGAAGATGACGGTGGCTGCGTCGTACGCGATGGCTAGTTTAGGAAGTTCGCGGCGCGAAGAGACAGAAAAGCATGACGATAAAGACGACACGTCTTCTTCTTCTTCGTCGTCGTCGACGAAGAGAGGAATTTTTGGTAAAGTGGTAGAGGAAGTAGACGACGCCGTAGTCGTCGCGGAGAAGGACGAATCCGGACCGAGTTTGGAGGAGTTGAAACAAGCCATCGCAGACGACGCGAAGAAAGACAAAAGCGAGGTCGAGATTGATGATACTTCCATCGAAGAGTCGACGACGACCACGACGCAAACGCAAGCGAGCAAGAAGACGGAGGACATCTTATCTAGACAGTTTCCAGAAAAGGAACGCGAGGCAGTCAACGCGAGAGTCATTATCCCGAAGAAGATGCAAAACGCCACCGGCAGCAACGCGAAAAAATTTTCTTTGAACGACATCACGGATGCGACGTTAGATTCTGAGTTTGTTAAATTCGTGTTTAAATACGACAAAAGGTCCGAGTATTGCGGCGATGACTCGCGGTGGCCGTGCGAAGTTGCGTTTCAAAAGCAAGACGTTTTCTTGGCCAACGTGAAGGAAATCGACGAGCAAAATAGATTAGCTAAGAAAAGAGGATCGCACATGCGCAAAGGGATCACTCGATTTGCGGATTTGACGCAAGATGAGTTTGAAGATACGCACGCGACGTACGTTCCGAAAGAGCATCAAGAGGATAAAGCGGAAAGAGAACGCAGAAAGGCGAGCAAAGCGAAGAAGGATAAAATTGCCGCCGAGGCTGCTGCGAAAGGCGGCGCTTCTAGAAAGTTTGGCAAACATAATCATCACGGATTATTCGCGAACAAAGAAGTAGCTGCCGCAGGAGACGACGAGAAAGACGATTCAAACGCGGAGAAAGATAAAACGACGACGTCAACGACGACCGAGTCGATGACGAAAGAGGAATTCGTGAAAGACGAGGAAGAAAATCGGGAGGCGGAAAGCGTTGAATCCACCACAGACGAGAAAGAAGAAGAAGAAGAAGAAGAATCGTCTGGTTCTTCTCCGTCGTCGTCGAAAACGTCGTCATCTTCTCATTCTTCAAAGAAAGCTTCGGCATCCTCGTCAAAAAAGAGCAAGAAAGCCACCGCTGAAGAGAAAGAGAAGGACGAAGAAGTCGAGGCTGCCGCGGAAGAAGCCACCGCGGAAGAAGGAGAAAAAGAAGAAGAAAAGTCGAAGCCTGCGAAAAAGCGCCTCTCCAAAGAAGAACGCAAAGAACAAGAAGAACGCGCGAAGAAAATGACCCCGGAAGAGATCAAGAAAGCTCGCAAAGCGAACAAGTTGAAAAACGCCAAGCAGGGCATCGCGCGCGAACTTCCTCAACTCGGCGAGATTACCAAGGATGAAAACTTGAAGAAGAAAGTCGTCGATAAGTACAACTTTCAAAACGAGAACGAATCCGAGGAAGAAGATGAAGAGGAGACGTCAAACAACGTCATTGACGTCCAAATTCACGAGTTTAACGATCCGAACTCGAACACGACGACGTTCAAGAAACATCTCGACTGGCGAAACAAAATCGATATCGGTCCGGTGTATTCTCAAGGCGCGTGCTCCGGATGCTGGGCGTATTCGACGGTGCAAGTAATCGCGGATTCAAAAGCAATCAATACCGGCAGTCGACCGGATTTGTCACCGTACCACTTGTTATCGTGCGACACGCTCGATTCCGGGTGTCACACGGGCAACATGGCAACCGCGTACGCCTGGATCGGCGTCCAACGCGACGGCATTTTGCGCTCGAGAGATTTCAGCACTGACATCACGCCCGCAGACGAGTGTCCGTTACCGTCCAACTTGGGCTCGAACGGGGAGATAATACCCGACTCGCGAGCACCGAAACCGAGAGGAATTGGTATCGACGGATACTGCGAAATCGCGCCGTTAGAAGGCAAAGATACCATTTTGGCTTTGATGCGCGCGGTGAAGCAACAACCCATCGCGGTTGGATTAAACGTAAAACCGTTGCAGTTATACGGCGGGGGTTTGGTCCAAGTCGCCGATTGTCCTCCCGCTTCGATGGATTCAGTCACCGCAATCAACCACGCCGCAGTCATTGTCGGATGGGGCATGGACGAAGCCGCCAAGAAACCGTACTGGTTGATCAAAAACTCCTACGGCGTCGATTGGGGCGAGGACGGCTACGCGCGAATTGCCATGGAGTTGACCGAAGGTGGTGCCTACGGCGCGTGCGGTTTATACTCTGAGCAGAACTATCCGCTCACGGATGGTAACAGCTGCGCCGAAGGCAGCGACAAGCGATGGTCCGAAATCCAAGGCTCCGACGGCGACGTCTACCTGATGCCCGATTACGTCCTGGTCCTCCCCAACGGCGGCGGCTTACTCACGCCGGCAAAGTTCACCATCTTCGGCCACGACGTGACCAACTTGCTCAAATACACCTCCGTGTTCTGCTTCGTTTCCTGCGTCGCGCTCATCTTGATGGAAATCGCCCAGTGCATCCACCCGGAGATTGAAAACTGGGGCAGTGGCGCCGGTCCCGCGCGCGACGACGACGATACCGCGAAAGAGACCCTCCTCGCCGCGAACGACGACGACGCCAACAACAACGCGAAGAACAAAGATAGAAAGAACACGTACGGTACCAGCGATACAGTTTGAATGAGCTGAGTGATAAAAATTATTATAATAGCGCGCGTAGTGTGTACGAGTAGTTGTGTATTGTGTAATAGTATTTCTATAGAGTTTTAGAAGTCATACGAGAGAGTGAACACACGAAGAGCCCGCGGCCAAAAATCTCAAAAATCTCCCCATTACATTACAAAAAGCAGAGCAAAAGCCGCTCAGAAAAGAGAATGACAACAGAGCCCCGCGATTGATATCAAAGCAACACACGCGCGCATACACAGAAAGCAAAAAGAAGAAGATGGCGACGATGAAGAAGCGTTTGGGAGCCGTGGTGCCATCCTTCATCCTCGTCGCGCTCGTCGTCTTCCTCTTCTTCGTCCCCGCGGGGGTCAATTGCGAAGAAAACAACGCCGCGCCAATACCGAACGAGAATAACAACAACAACAACGACGATTCCGCGCTCGGGAAACAGCATCAGAAACAATTCGTCCCGGCGGATAATTCTGGGACGGACGTGCACATGTACTACGGCTCGTTCGGTGGCGCGAGCAACTGCGAAAACTGCCTCGTGAAGGCGCGATGGTTGGCGGAGAAATTAAGAGTGGATACGCTGCACGTGCCGGCGTGTAAGCGGAAACCCGGGGACGAGAACATGTATCCGACGATGAACCCGCTGGAATATTTCGATCGGGATAGTTTACAGTCGTGTAATTTAGTGCCAACGTCGGATTCGAACGGGGAGTCTTTCGTGGAGCAGAGGTCGCTGCGGACGTTCAACGTGGAGAGTTTAGGAAGGAGCATAACGGCGGACGTGGTGAACGGGATGCCGTGTTTTGAGTTAGTCGAGGGGTGGTGCGAGATTGAGAGACACCGCCTCGGGGAGTATTTGATACCGAAGCATAAGTACAAGGTGGAGTGGAAGGTGGTGACGTCGAATATAGCGGAAGCGAGAGAGTACGGGAACGAAATTTATTTCGCCGGGATGTACGATTTCGAGCCGGTGAATCCGCGCACGGGAGCGACGTATCCAAACCTTTGGCAGAGAGAAGCGCAGAGGTACGTGAAAGGAGAGGTAGAACAGTTGGGTTGGGCGGATGAAGCCGTGGAGAAGAGGCGAAGGGAGCGAGACGCGGTGAGAGCGAAGAAAGCGGCGGAAGCGAAGAATGGTAACAAGAAGGGTAGGGACAACAAAACTGGTGAAACTCCTCTCGAACGCGCCAAACAACAAAGCATACCGCGAAAAGATATGTTTTTAGCTCGAGAACAGCAAATTAAACAGCAAAAATTAGAGGATAAACAGAAACAATTACAACTAGGTAGCGCAGGCGTTCCGCAGCAGCTGCAACCGCAACATCAAATTTCAGAGGAGACTATTCGCCAGGCGTGGAATGAAAACGCAAACTCGAACGCCGGAAGACGCCGACGAGCGAGAAACTTGTTGTCGTTTAGCAGCATCGAACCGTGCTATTCGAACGGGAACTTGAACGATGAAATCTACGAAGAAGCGAACAAAGAAATTGATAAGTTGAAAATTGAACCGAGCGACACGCTGTGCGTCCACTGGCGCCAAGAGGATTTCTTATGGAAGAAAATCGGCAACGAATTCGTAAAAAACATCAGCTACGCCGCAGAACGAATCATTAACAGAGCTGAGGTTATGCAATTGAGCACGGTTTTGTTATTGACGAACGACCCAGAGATGTACCCGGACGATAAACGGTACGACGGTCGCGTGGCGGTGAACACTTTACGAGGCATGTTGCACCAAATCGGTGGTTTACGCGTAGAATGGTCCATGCATCGAAGCGAAATGGACAAGAGTAAAGCGATTTATATCGACAAGGCGACGTGTTCGATGATGGAGGATTTTATTGGCACGGGCAAGAGTTCATTTACGGCGACCATCATGGATATTCGCCATACGCACGAGTTATGTTCGATGGAAGATCCAAACGCGCAATTGGGTAGAAACAGTAAGGAGAACGACAAGAGTAGAGATGCGACCGCGTTAATGGAAGGAGAAGGATCGTCGTTGTCATCTCCAGCGGTCAAGTATAAAATGTGCTTGAAAGAAAAGTATGGCGGCGTAAAGAGGGAGAGTTCGGACAATCACGGATCGCCGTTCATCTTCCCGATTGATGAAATTGAACACCCGATTCATGCGATTGAGTCGCTATTAACTCACGACGGTACGGTTCCTGCAACGAGCGATGACGTCGATGACGATAGCGAACACGAAATAGATTTAAAAGGCGGACCTGAAGTCGTGGACGAATACTTGACCGAAGAGGAGATTCAAGAATTCAAGTCGAAAGAGAAAAAAATCGAACCGAAGGTTGAGAAAATGGACCACGACGATTACGTCCAAGAGTACCAAGAGGAAAACCAACAGACGAATGCGCTGAAGGAGTTTTCAATCTTGGATCCGTCGATTAGCGCGGAAGATTTGAAATTAGATTTACGAGAGTTGGACGACGACGCATCGGCGGAATGCGATCGATGTTACGCGGCGATGCCGCAATCTGAAGTCGCGACGCCAAACGCCGAAATTTGGTTGACAACGCCATCGTGCGAGAAGTGCGGAGTGCAACTGTTGAAAGTGCAAAAGAAACGCGCGAACGCAAATGCAAAAAGAGGTAGCGAAAAGTAATTCAGAGGAATTTTTTTGATATTACGCAATGGTTCTTTTAGTTTTGAAATGAATTGAAATTAATTTTGATAAAAAAACACGAATAAACAACAAGATGTAATAGATTTTTAAGCTTGTAAGATTGGCTCTTGTCCCGGGATCAACTGAAAGCTCGGCGTACTTTTCGCGATTTCCAACTCGGATTCGTCCATGTCAGCTTGAATTTGGTCGTACAAAGGCGTGGACATGTATCTCTCCGAGGTATCCGGAAGCATGCACAAAATCGAACTGCCTTTCGGCGCAGAACGAGCAACTTTCAAAGCGCCGCTAAAGGTCGCCCCGCCGGAAATACCGGTGAAAATACCCTCTTTCGACGCTAAATCTTTTGCGCACTGCATGGCATCCGGACCATCGATCGGGATCAATTCATCGTGCATCGAAAGACCGGATTCCAAAACGAGCGGAATGAAATCTGGCGTCCAACCTTGGACCGGGTGCGGCGTGAACGCTGGGTGCGACCCAACCGGCGCGCCGGACGGCTTTCTTTCCGTCTTCGTCCCAGACGCCAACAAAGGCGCAGCCGACGGTTCCAACAAGCAAATCTTCACGTCCGGTCTGTTCGCCTTCAACGCCTTCGCGACGCCGTGAAACGTCCCGCCGGTCCCGTAGCCAGTCACGAAGTGCGTCAAATTCTTCCCGTTAAAGTCTCTCAAAATCTCCTGCCCGGTCGTCTTCTCGTGAAACTTCCAGTTCGCCTCGTTCTCAAACTGACTGGTCAAAAACCACCCGTGCTTCTCCGCTAACTCTTCCGCTTTCTTGACCATCCCGGTACCTTTACCGCCCTTCGGCGTGACGATGACCTTCGCGCCCAACATGCGCATAATTTTACGGCGTTCGATCGAAAACGGTTCCGCCATGCAAATGACGCACGGGTACCCTCTTTGCGCGCACACCATTGCAACCGCGATGCCTAATAATGAGAAGAAGAAGAAGAAGAAGAAGAAGAAGAAGAAGAATCATTTTCGCGCGTTCATTTAATTTAATTGGAGAGAAGAGAAGAAGAGAAAAAATATCTCAAAAGGGCAAAAGCCCAATCGAGGAAAATTTCCGATTTCCGATCAAAAAAGAAAACAACAACGACAACGACAACTTACCCGTATTCCCACTCGTCGCTTCAACCACGGTCATCCCGGGCTTCAACTTCCCGCTCTTCTCCGCGTCTTCAATCACGGCTAACGCCAAACGATCCTTCACCGACGACAACGGGTTGAAGTATTCGCACTTGACGTACATGTCGACGCCTTCCGGGGCCAATTTGTTAATTTTGACGATGGGAGTATCTCCGATTAACGACGTGATGTTCTCGTGGATGACCGCGCGCGGGGTGAGGGCGACTTTGGTGCCACGCTTTGTCGATGGTTTGACTACTCGTGGGCGAGTCGTTGAGACGGATTGGGTGAATGATAACATGGTTCGATTGATTTTTTTGTACAGCTTTTTTGTGTGTGTTGGATTTTGGAACTTTTTGCTAACTGTCTTTCGTGTGTGTGGGTTTGGGAAAAACGAGAAACGAAAAAAATGTCGATTCGACGCGACATCGAGGAAGGTTAAAAACGACTCTTCTTCTTCTTCTTCTTCTTCCTCCGCAGTTTCAACCGTGCGCGCGTTATTACATTTTCTACTCTTACTTCTATTCGTTACTAACGTGTACACTAAATTGCCCTAAAATGTTCTCTGCGCGTATGCTTAATCCGACGTATATAATACATTTCTTGAATGATGTTTCGCGAGATTCCTCGAAATCAGATTGAATGTCATTCACATCAGATTCCCACTCTCTGAAAGCACGAGAGTATGATGGTACTCTCGGCGAGTTTTATTCCCGCTCCGCTCTTCCCCTCTTTACTCTTCTTCTTCGAGGACGATTTATCTTCCTCGCCGCTATCGTTTGAGTTTTGTTCTCTCTGGCCTTCTTTCGCGACGACTATTCGTAAAGGCGTGGTTCTTTGGACGTCTTCCAACGCGTTTGAGGAGATGACTTTTTCGTTTTTGTTTTTGTTCGAATTCGGTTCGCCGTCTTCGAATAAAGTCCTCCGGTACGTTCGAAACCATTTGCGAGGCATTTGGTCCAATCGACCGACGAGAGTCTGCTCGAACACGCATTTGAGCAACGCCACGTGATTGCTCTCCCAGTTCGCGTCGTATCCGTGAAAAAGTCTGCTCGGTGCGTATTTCTCGAACATGGTGTCGTCGTGGACGTGCCAATGTCTGAGTTTGGATCTTCGTTTACGCTCTTTCTCTTCGGCTGCGGCATCCCCTAATTCTAACGCGTCGATGGCGTCTTCCGTCGCTCGCGATCGGTCTCTAGAGTCTTCGAACGCAAATATATCATCGTCCTCCTCCTTCTCGTCGCTTAATCCATCTGCATCAAAAGCAAGATTGTTATCGCGACTGAAACCGTAAAACGTCGGCACCTTCCTCTTCAAAGCGTCCATCTGCTCCTCGAACTTCGCGCCTTCTCTCAAACTCGCGTCCTCCGTCATCTTCAACAAAGTCTTCACTGAAAACGTCTCCATCGTCTCCCGGTCGATCGGCGTCAACAAAAACTTCTCCTGCCTTCTCGTTTTATCCACTTTCCTCTCCTCTTCAAACCTTCGCATCGCGTGTCCCATCCGCCCTTTCACGCCGTACGCGAGCTCGAGAAAGTGCCTGTAATCGTCGCGGTCGCCCCGCAGCGCCCGCTCCATCCTCCTCGACTGTTTCGTCGCCTCTTTCTTCCAAATCGATATCTTCGCTCTCCCGGTCTCGTGCCGGTGTCGTCTAAATTGCTCGCCTACCCTGTGGTACCCGAAGTGCCGCAACGTCGGATCTGGAAACCGTTTCGATTTGCGCAGTAACTTGCGGTAGAGCGTCGTGACTGCTCTTTGCTTCTTGGACGCGTTGATGTTTTCCCCGAACTGCGCGCGATTGCGCAGTCGTTTGTCGTGGAGTAAAACTAACAAATCTTTCGTTTCGTCTTCGTTCTTCTCGGTCGCTCGTTTCTTCTTCTCGTACCGAGAGGTGGCGAATCCGGCTTTGATGCAGTTTGGCGGTTGGCGTGTGTCAGAAGAGCACGCAACACGCTTCCAAATTGGAAGAGAATTTGAGAGCGCTCTCTTCTTCGCGAGACCATCCGCTTCTTCTTCAAAAGAAGAAGAAGATAAAAAACGAGCGGAGCAAGAGCGAGAGAGGAACGAGAGCAGCGCTCGGCGAGAGGAGGATGGACGGGAAGAGGTGGAGGAAAGGAGCGAGCGCATCATCATCGTCCCGAGCGCCGTCTTCTGTGTTCGATTTCTAATTTGTGGAAGAGAGAGAAAAGTTGAAAGTTTAGGGTCTCGATGTAAACCCTAAACCCTAAAAAACACAGAGCGCACGAAAATTTTTTTTCTCTCTCGAAGCGGCCGGCACACACAAAAAATTGCGAAAGAATCTGATGCCTTCTCCTCCCGGGGGCCAACAGAGTCGGCTCGCGAAAACGCTCTGCGGATCGCTCGTCGCCGGCGCCTGCGGGTACTACGGTGCGTTTCACTTTTTACTTCCCTCCTCGTTGGATCGTTCGTTTTACGGTCTCTCTCTCGCTTTTGTGCGCTTGTTTTCCGAATGCGACGATTGAATCTCTTTTTGTTTTTCCAATTCTGTTATATATATTCTCACGCGCGGCGTTCTTCTTTTACCATCATCATTTCCCCCCCTACCTACAGCGGTGAGCGCGATCAGAGACTCGCCAAACTACCGGAAGTTTCAACGAGCGACGGCTCGATACGCGACGGCGTTTTACGCGCTGAGTGAACTCGTGCAAGTCGTGGCGACGGACGTGAGTGAATTTGTCCTCAATTCTTCGGACGAGGAAGAGGAAGAGAGAACGGAGAGCGGGCGGACGTGCGGGACGTCGTCGGTCGACGAGGACGACGACGAAAAAGAAGAGGAAGTAGACGAGGGGAAAGAAAACGATGGAAAGAGGAGACGCGAGGAGGAGAAGAAGGATGCGTTTAAACTGTATTCGAAACCGGTGCCGAGACGATTGCGGCGAATATTGGAGTGCGCGCGCCAGCCGGAAGTTATGGAGGCGGTGTCGGATTTTATCGCCGTAGGGGTGATGAAGAGCGTGCAGAGGGTGAATGAAATCGGGAGTTCTTTAGCGCCTAATGGCAGTTTGAGTAATAACGATGAAGGAGGTAGTGGTGGTGGTGGTTTCGGTGGTGGTTTTCACGGCGGTTTGCAAAACGTGGAGCAGAAGATGGCGGATTTCGTATCGCGAGTGACCGAGACGGTGTTGAAAACGGAAGAAAGCGCTTTGAGGTTTAACTCGATTTTTACGAATTGCGTGGAATCGGTGGCGAACGTGACGAAGAAAGCGCTGGCATTGAGCGTTGGTTCGAACGGAGGAGAAGGTGAAGGCGAGGCTCCTCCTCTCACGTACGAAACCGTCGTAGAATTAGCCATGCGAGAAATCGAGAAGCGCAAAAAATTTCTGTTTGATCTCATCGACGTTGGCGTGCGATCGTTCGTCTCGGAAAACCAACGGAACGAAGCAAATCCGTTCAACGATGTCATCAAAGCTCTAGAGACGAACCCTCAAATTGGATTCAAGTTGATCGATTCGGTAGCGACGAAAGTCGTGGAAACGTACGTGGCGGAAACGCACAAGAGCGGTTTCGTCTCGGAAATGGCGAGACAATCAAACAAGAGAAGAGGTCCGAGAAGTCGCGGATCGATCGCGGATTTACCAGCAGAGGAGTTTCGCGCGAGCGCGAGTTTTGCGATGGAGAAACGATTATCCATGGGAGAAGACGAACAAGAAGGAGAAGGCACGAAGAAGAACAAGAAGAGCGGATCGCCAAAGACGCCGTTGGAAAGAGCGATGGCGCAACAAAGACGACGAGAAGAAAGAGAGAATAACGAGATCGAAGAAGACAAAGATCGAAAAGATGACGTAATTGCGGATGAGTCTGGAGATGTTCCGGACCAAACGCCCAGATTCGACGGGTTACCGCCTCGAAGACCGTCCACCGCGAACCTCGCCGCGGAGCAACAACAGCCCGCGACAATGGGTGGGAATTTTCGAACGTTCGAAGGCGAGCTGGCGAAAGATTTATTCGACGTCGTGAGAGCGACGCCGAATTCGCGAAAGTTTGCGGTTGAAATGGCCACGCAGTGCGTTCGATCTGCCATGAGTGCGATTGTTTTCGCGCTCGTCGACGTCGTGCGCGTCGAGCTTCGCAAGGCGTCGAGAGGTTTCCACGACTGGATCCAAACCGGCCCCGAGTTTGACGGTGTCATCGATATTCGCTTGATATGGGCGAAACGAATGGCGATACTCACTGTATTCTTAGCCATGATACGCGTCGTGTGGAATTACGCCGTCGGAAACGACGTGCTTTCTTAGAAATTATTTATTTGTTTTTTTAATGTAACAATTCTATTTCGCGCTATAAAATAATCATTTTCCATTCGCTTCTTCTTGTTGAGACGCATATTTACGAGTTATCGCATCATCTTTCGCCGCAATTCCTTCAGCCTCTCGCAATGCGGCATCTCGTACGTTTTCCCTTTCTCTCTTTGATCTCTGGAATAACTCCTCAACATCCTCTCCTTTGTCCCTCTCTCGTACAAGCACGAGTTTTCTAACATGCCTTGGTAATCGCGTTCGATCGTTTGTTCCATGCGTTGCCGATTGAACGTTCCAGGCGTGAAGCTCTTATCAAACTGCGCTTTACTTTTCACGTAATACGGCACTTCTAATTTTTTGGTCTGCAATTTCGTCGTGTAACCGCTATTCGGTGAATCCTGAAAGAGTTGATAATGTACCTCCGGCGCCGGCGAGAACGCCCACAAGAACAAAAACAAAAGAATCGGAATCATTTGCATGAAATTCCTCGTAAACGCCGAAGCTAAGTCTTCCGGTTCCGATTGTCGTCTATTACTACTATCACTCCTATTCTCTCTATATCTTTGCTGTTGCCTCGCCCTTTGCTGCGAGGAGTGAAACCCGTGCGAATGAAACCCGTTCCCTCCGAACGTGTGAAACCTCACGCCGGGCATACCTCCGCCAAAGAACATGTTAAAAATCTCTCTCGGATCGATATCGTCATCGAAACCGCCAAACGGCGAGTGCGCTTGACCCGCGTGTCTCCTCCGCATCCCAGGCATCCCTTGCGGCCCTTCCTCGCTCCCGTACCTATCGTACGCCGCCCTCTTCTCCGCGTCCGACAAACACGCAAACGCTTTACTCACAATCTTAAACGCCTCCTCCGCCCCAGTCCCTTGACACTTATCCGGATGAATCTTCACCGCTAACTTCCTGTACGCTTTTTTAATCTCGTTCTCCGTCGCCGTCCGCTCCACCGACAACACCGCGTAGTAATCGTTCTTCTTCGCCTGAATCTCTCTCATCAACTTCTCTTGCTCTGCGGTTCCCTTGACGTATTCTTTCTTCGTCTCTTGCGCCGTGCGACTCGCCGTCGCCTCTTTCGCTCGCGCCTCGCCTCGAGCGGCGGAAGAGGAACTCGCAAACCCGCTCGCCTTTTTCCGCTGGATTTTCTGCACCAACTTCGCCACGTCCGACGCGAGCGATGCGTTCAACTTGACCGCTTTCTTGGCAAATTTCAAAGCGGAATCTAAGTCATCCGGCGATTTCGCGGAGGAAAGTTTCTCGTTGGCGATGTCCATGCATCGAGAAGCCTCGTCCGCGTTCATTTCTCTCTTTACGACGTGGTGGTATTCTTCTTCTTCTTCTCTCTCTCTTTCTCTCTCTGTGTGTGTGGTTGTGACAGTCGTGGTTTGGAGTTTTATTCGCGCGTGGAAAAGGTGTTCGATTACTGACGATTTTCTTCCCAAACGACGACGACGAAAACTTTTGACCACAACTCGACTTGAACCAAAAAATCGAAGAAGAAGAAAACAAAAAGAGCGCGTACGCGAGCGTAAGCGTAAAGGGACGAGATATATTGTACTATTAAAGCGATTTAACAACACGTTAGTGTGTATATTTCAACGATTTTCGAACGGACTCTTTCTCTTCTTTTTGTTTTACTCTATGCCTAATCTCAAAGTCACCGCTAATCTGTGCGCGTCCAAGCCTTCGACCTCGGCCATCTTGGCGACGTGCGGGCCTAAATTTTCGATGCCTTCCTTCGTCAACTCTTGGACGGTCATGTATTTGATGAAGGAGTCTAAGGAGACGCCGGAGTACATGCGACTGAAACCGTAGGTGGGTAAGACGTGGTTGGTTCCGGAGGCGTAATCTCCGACGGACTCTGGGGTGTATCTTCCCATGAAAATGCTTCCGGCGTTGTCTAAATTCGGGAGTAAGCTTTCCGGGTCTTCGACGTTGACGATTAAGTGTTCCGGCGCGTACGCGTTGGAGAACTTCACGACTTCGTCCATGTCTTTCACGACGACGCAGTACGAGTGGCTCAACGCTTTTTCTGTGATGTCCGCTCTCGGGAGCTTGTTCGCTTGCACTCGCACTTCTTCGACGATGCGCTCGACGTTTACGTCCGGCGTGACTACCAAAACGACTTGCGAATCCGGACCGTGTTCAGCTTGCGATAACAAATCCGCCGCCACGTGGCTCGGATTCGCGTCTTTGTCCGCCACGACTAACACTTCGGACGGTCCAGCCGGCATATCGATCGCGCACATCGCGTCGGAGTTTTGCAAATTCATCTTCGCCGCGGTGACAAACTGGTTCCCCGGCCCAAAAATCTTGTCAACTTTCGGACACGTCTCCGTGCCGTATCCCATAGCCGCCACGGCTTGAGCGCCGCCAGCTTTCAAAATGTGCGTCACGCCCGCTTTTTTCGCGCAATATAAAACTTCCGGGCAAATCGTCCCGTCTTTCAACGGTGGCGTGGCTAAAACCACAATCGGACACTTCGCAATCATCGCCGGCACGGCTAACATGAGCGCCGTCGACGGCAACACCGCGGTGCCCCCTGGAACGTACAAACCCACCGAGCCGATTGGCCTCGCCACTCTTCGACATCTCACGCCCGGCATCGTCGTCACGTCCACCTCCCCAGTCTTCAACTGCGCCTCGTGAAACTTTTTAATATTCTCAAACGCCACGTCGAACGCTTCCTTCACGATAGGGTCCAACGACGGCGCCGCAAAGTTCTCAATCTTCTCCACCAACGGCGTCGGTCTCACCTTATCAAACTTCTCCGTAAACTCCAAAACTGCCGAGTCGCCTTCATCTCTCACTTTATCCACGATCGGGTCGACGATATTCGCAATCGACGTGAAATCCACGCGCGGTCGCTTCAGGAGCGCTTTTTGTTCCTCCGCGGATAATTGATCGTAGACGTGCGTTTTGATGGTCATTCGATCCGTCGCCATCGCGGCTCGCGCGTTCAAAACTGCCCCAGACCGTCGTCTCCCGCTCGAAACTTTATCACCCCTCGTCGCGAGAGCGTCGTTTCTTCCTCTCCTCGAAGAGAGCGAACGAACAAAGCTCGCTACTCTGTTGTGTTGACGACACCGGGATGACGTGGTGGTCGCCGCTTGGTGTCCCGCCGCTGAATTTTGGCTCAATACGCGCTCCATATATATATGTATGTATATATATATCCGCGCGTGCTTGTCTCAGCGCGATTCAAATATCTCTCTCTCTCTCTCGCACAAAAAACAAAGGTATCGCGCGAGTGTTCTGAAGTCGTGCCTCTTCTTCTCCTCTGCGTAAAGAGAAGACTCTCTGGTCTTTTTTCTGTGTGGTACGAGTAGAGGAAAAAGAAGGCCTCACTCAAAGAGTATACTCTAACCCCTTACATATTTTAGGGTGTAAGTGTATAGTAATTACTATAAAACACCACCTTCCTTCAGAGGAACGACCAACGAGGAAGAAGATCTCTTCTCGAGCACAAAAAACTCTATTCTATCCAAATATCTACATTTGCGCAGAGAGAGAGAGAGGGAGAGAGGAAAAACGCACCACCACCCAAAGCCGCTTAAAAGAAGACATCGCGCGCGCACACACACACACACATATATAGAGAGAGAGAATACAGGGGAGAGATTTGTTTTTCAACCCGCGGAAGAAGAGAAAAGGAGCGCATTTTTTGCACGCGCATACGGTTTTAGAATAGAGAGAGAGAGAGACAAAATGGCACAGAACGCTTGTTTGCAACGCGTCGCTTTTGCGATGCAGAAAAAGACCACCACGACAGAGCGCGACGAGAAAAGACACACGAGAGGAAGACGAGTAAACGCAATCGCAGAGCCTGGACAGGAAGGATTTATCGAGAACGAGGCGGCAATTACGTTCCCGTTCGTAAAAATCGTCGACCAGGAGGAATTGAAGTTGTGCTTGATCATGAACGTCATCGACCCGGCCATCGGCGGGGTGCTCATCATGGGGGATCGAGGGACGGCGAAATCTGTCGCCGTGAGATCTTTGATTCAACTTTTACCGGAGATAGACGTGGTGAAAGGGGACGTGTTTAACTCTTCGCCGACGGATCCGCAGTTGATGGGTCCGGATGTGAGGGAGAAGTTTCAGCGCGGCGAGCCGATGGAGGTGACGAAGATTCGAGTGCCGATGGTGGAAGTGCCGTTGGGAACGACGGAAGACAGAATTTGCGGGACGATTGACATTGAAAAGGCGTTGACGGAAGGGAAGAAGGCGTACGATCCGGGGTTGTTGGCGAAAGCGAACAGAGGATTGTTGTACATCGACGAGGTGAACTTGTTGGACGATTCGTTGGTGGACGTGGTTTTGGATTCTGCCGCGGGCGGATGGAACACCGTCGAAAGAGAAGGGATCTCGTTGAGTCATCCGGCGAAGTTTATCATGATTGGGTCTGGAAACCCGGAGGAAGGCGAATTGAGACCGCAATTGTTGGATCGTTTCGGGATGAAAGTCAGCGTCGGGACGGTGTACGACGTCGAGAAGAGAACGGATTTGGTCATGAACAAGATCAAGTTCGACGAAGACCCGAAAGCGTACGAGGCGGAGTGCGCCGAAGAGACCGAAGCGTTGAGAGCGAGAATTCAAAAAGCGAGAGATATTTTACCGTCCGTGAAAATGTCGAAAGATATTAAGTTGAAGATTTCCTCGGTGTGCGCTTTAGTGGATGTGGACGGTTTGCGCGGGGATATCGTCGTCACGAGAGCGGCGAAAGCCTACGTCGCGTACGAAGGCCGCGACGAAGTCACGCAAGAAGACGTCGAGAAAGTTATTGGACCGTGCTTGTCGCACAGATTGCGCAAAAACGTGACGGATACCATGGACGGCGGCTTCAAAGTCAAGTTGGGTTTCAACAAGATTTTCAAAGGCGACGCGATGGATTTCACGCAAGACTCTAAAATCATGGCCGAAGTCATCGCCAAAGGCGTGAAAGAACCAGAACCAGAGAAGAAGGCGGAAGAACCGCCGAAGGAAAAACCAAAACCCAAGGCTGGGGCTTGGGATCCGAGCAAGATGATTGGTCGAGGGCGTTAAGATAGTATGTTGCTTAACGAACGAGACGCAAACACATAAAAAGACGAAGAGATTGAACACAAAAACTTTTAATACAAAAATCGCTTTATCATTCGATGACGATTCGACTGACACACACACACACACACGCAAACGCACACACAGTAAAACTCTCTATCGTAATTAGTATTATTATTGCTATAAATCTACTTTTTTAAAGCTACTAATAACGCGCGTCCTATTTGTTCGCGGCATATATATTTTACTTACTCGTATCGATTATGAACGGGTGCTGCAAGCACTCGCTGGCGGTTATTCTTCTCTCGGGATCCAAGATGAAAATTTTTTCCAACAAATCGCTCAACTGTCTCACTTTTTTCCTCTCGAAATCGTCGCCGCCGTGCTCCACGCACACCGCGCTGAGTATCGACTCTAAGTGACCGGTTCTATTCGCCGACAAAGTGTTGCTATCGAAAACGCGAAACATCGTTTTTCCGGTGACTTTGTCGACTTCTGCTATTCGTAAATTCTCCTCTCGATCGAAATGTTTCTCTTTGAACGCCGCTTTTCGTAAAACTTTCTTCGGCACCGCGCCTTTCATTTCCACGAAATACTTCAACATTTCGTTGTTACTTTTACCTGGGAAACAAATCTTACCGACGTATAGCTCGTACAGACAACACCCGACGGCCCATAAATCGATCGGGAAGGAGTACGGCAAACCTAAAACCACCTCTGGCGCGCGATAGAATCGACTGGCTAAATACGGCGTCAACTCGTTATCGGCGTTGAATATCGCCGAGCCGAAATCGCAAATCTTCAGCACGTTCAGTTGGTCGTTCACCAAAACGTTATCTGGTTTGATGTCCGCGTGCACGATGCCACATTTTTGTAAATGCATCAAGGCGACAAACAGCTGTCGCGCGTACACGCGAACCGCGGAGATGGAAATGCCGACATCCCTACCAAACTTTTTTGCCGCTTCGCGCAAGTTCATGGCGAGCTTTTCAAACACGAGAAAGACATGACCACGAAACTCGAACGAACGGTGAAACTGGACGACGTGTTTTTTATGCTCCGGGTCTCGATCGGAGAGTTTCTTGAGAATGGCAATTTCTGTTTTCGAGGCTTTTCTCATGGTTTCGTTGTTCCGGATGATTTTAATCGCGACGAACGACGATGACTTCAAATCCTTCGCTTTCAACACGGAACTAAACACGCCTTTCCCGAAATTTGTTTCCGTAACTTCATATCTGCCGTCGTCTAATAGTTCTCCGAGTTTCGCGCGGTAATACCCTTCGACGTCGTCCCAGTTATCTTTCAGCGCCAGGGAATTGTTCTCGCGTGCTCCTCCCGTTCCACCCGCGGCAGCTTTCTGCTGCGTCGTCGACATTTTTGCGTTTTCACCGGCATTCGCATTAGGCGCATTCTCCTCTTCCTCGTCGCTCTCGCCAAACATATCTGACGAGTCCGAGTCGAACATGTCCTTCTCTTTCTTCTTCTTCTTCTGTCTCGTTTCCTGCTCCTCCTCCTCCTCCTCCTCCGCGGACGACGGCGCGTCGACGGGAGCGTCCGGGATATTCTTCTTTTTTATGGTCCTCGTCTCCTCCGCGTCGTTGCTCGCACCCTCGCTCTTCTTCATGCTCTCCATGATCTCCCGTCGTCGCTTCCTCCTCGCTTCCATCTCCTTCGCCTCTCTCTCTTCCTCCTCTTTCTCCGGGTCGATTTCGCCGAGTAAAATTTTCATCCGTTTCTCGTCGTCGTCGTCAACGTCGGTGGTCATCTCCGTTCGTTCGTTTTCAATAATGCCGTTGTTATCACTACCAGTCGTCGTCAGAGCAGCGGGAGCTATTCGTTTTTCCTCATCGTCCTCGTCAAAGTTACCGCCAAAGTCATTTATAATAAAATGTTTTAAAAAGTTTGTGGGTTGTGGTGTACTTTTGGGGAAAATGCGGTACAAAAAATGGACCATCATCAACCAGGAATAGTCCATCAACAACTACCACTACTCCAAAACCCGAACCTCTCGCACGTTACCAACCCGTTAAACTGCGCGATAATCCAAAACCTTCCGCACGATTGCAACGAGAACCAACTCCAAGCGTTCTTCGAAGACGAAATCGGCGGCATCGTCGATTGCCGAATTCCATTGGACTTGAAAACCGGGAAACTTCCCCAAAAGAGCGAGAAAGCGTTCGCGGTTTGCGAATTTACGGACCGATCGCTGGCGGAGAGCTGCGCGAGGAACTGCTCGGGGAGAGAGTTTAAGGAGAGGAAGTTACGGGTGAGGTTGCTCGAGAGCGTGGAGTTTGGGAGCGACGGGTGGCCGGTGAGTGCTTCTGTGAGTATTGGTGATTTTAACGCGGAAGGAGGAGGAGGACAACAACTTTTGCGCGTGACCGTAGTTACGGAAAGCGATAAGAGACGGAGAGAGTTACAGCAGCTCGATCTCAACGGTTACCACCCGTCCGTTCCGGTTGGACTCGCGGTTGCGAAAGCGGCGTCGAGTTTAATGGCACCGGCGGGCGCGTTTAGTCAGCCGACGGACGGGAAAGGCGCGGCGATGGATTTATTGTCGAAACGCATCGGCGATTTGACGCCGACGCAAATGTTTGACGTGGTGAGAGAGTTGAAGGAGATGGCGGAGGGTGATCCGGTAGGGACGAGAAATTTGTTGAGCGCGAATCCGCAGTTGTGTTTGGCCGCGTTTCAGTGTCAGCTGGCGTTGGGAATGGTGAAGGTGCCCATGATAGAAGAACCTCCAGTAGGAGTCGTCGCGCCGCCGCCGCCGCAAATGATGCAACAACAACAGCAACAACAACAACAAACGATTCCACCGCCTCAAGTAGTCAACGTAGCGCCGCCACAAATGGCGGTAAATAGAGGCGCGCCGCCGCCACCGCCACCGCCGGTTCAACAACAACAACAACAACAACAACCAGATTCTCAAGCGCAACTCTTAGCCCAAGTCATGGCCTTGACGCCGCAACAAATAGCCGCGCTTCCTCCTGATCAAAGAATGCAGGTGGAGCAATTGAGGCAGATTGCTGCCGCGCAAGGCATGATTTAATGCGTGTGTGTTAACTACCTATCATATACTAAATTATTATTACTATTACAAGAGTGTTGTAGAACTACGGCGAACAAATTTTTCTTTCCAAAATGAAAAATCATCAGAAAGGAATGTGAATGACGATAAAACCACGACTTTGCACAAGCTCCAACGGATCTTTCAAACGAAGTGACGACGAATGCTATCGGACACATTCCTTTTTTATGACTTTTTTCAATACGCTTTTTCTACACGATAACTAAAATGCGCTAATTCGTTTTTGTCTAAATTAATTTTTCGATTTGTACTTTTCAATCGACGGCGCGATCGCCAAGTGCTTCCTGTTGTGTTTCAACCCGTATCCGCCTTTTCTCTTTTTCCCGCCTCCGGCAAACTCACCCAACCCGCCTAAATTCATCCCCCCTCCTTTCCTTTTACCAGCTTTGCTATTCGCCGAGGCGCTCTGGTCGTTTCTCTCCTCCCAAGAACTCTTCCTCAACTTACACGGTCTCGATCCGATCCATTTTCCGTGCACCTCTTTCATCGCTTTCGCGAAATCCATCGAATCCATCATCGAGACGAACCCGTATCCTCTGCTTTTCATAGTCTTTTTATCTCTCACCACCCTCGCCTTGGCAAACGAGGCGTACCCGCTAAACGCCTTCGCCAACACCTCGTCCGTACACTCCGGTCCTAAATCCCCCACAAAGATTCTGTAATCGTTCGCGGGCCACTCGGAAAGCGTGTTGTCGATCCATTTCTCGCCGGCGACGTGCCTAGCGACCGGTTTGCCGACCGTTTTGATCGAATGCTGCGGGCCTTCGCTCGTCTTTGGCGGCGGCGGCGGCGGCTGAAACGAAGGTCCAATCACTTGCACTTTCTCTTCTTCCTCTTCTCCTCTGCGAGCCGTCGGTCCTCTCTGCGGTTCGAACGCGTCCGTTTTAATCACCGCCGCTTTACCGATGACTGCTCCTCCACCTCCTCCTTTACTGTTGATGTTGTTATTATGCTTCTGGAACTGAATTGGAACGCGTTCTCGTTCTGTTTCTTCTTCAACCTTCTCTTTGTTTTCCTTCTTTTTCTCCAATTCCTCAATCTCGGATTGGAACAGCGCGAACTCGTCCATATCGTGCCCTGGTCTCTTTTTATTATTGTTTACGGTCTGCGCGGAGTATCGCGTCGCGGTTTGTTCGTCGAAGAAGATACGTTGAGCGTTTGCTGATGATTGTGCGCGCGTGTGTGTGTGCGTGTAAGTGTGTATGGTTGGTTTATTTTTGAAGTGTGTTATTACAAATTACTCTCTCTTTTTTTGTGTGTTTCTCTCTCTGTTGGTACAACGCAACGCGCGCGCGCAAAACGTGAAGCTTCTTCTTCTTCTCCTTCTCTTTCTGGGAAACGTTTTTAATTATTCTCTCTTTCTCTCTCTCGCTCTCGCTCTCTTTTGTATTATCTCTTTTTCTTTTCTCTTTTGTATTAAATCTTCTTCTTATACGACGCGCCGTCGTCCTCTCATACTTCTTCTCCGCCGAAAGTATTCTCCCCGCTGTACTGCACGTACAAAAACCCATCCTCGTCTTTATTCTCCTCGTAAATCGTGCTCATCAAGCTCGCCGTCGGTGGCAGCGCGTTGTTCACGAAGATAAAAATCGCCTTCTCCGCGCTCAGTTTAACCCGCTTTCGAATCACGTACACGAATTGCCCAACCGTCAAATCGCTCGGGACGAGGTACTTCTTCTTATCCAAATCCGGCACGTCCGATTTCGGAGATTTTTCCACGATGACTGGAATTCTGTCCGGATATTTCTGGCGTATGCGCGAAGATTCGTACTTTCTTTGCTCTGTTGTTATTTGTCGTTCGTGAATTATGAGAGACGGAGAAAGTAAAACATCATTGAGCGTCAGCTTTCGCGAATATTCTCAAAAGGCACCCTCTTCATTCGTTTTTAAAATTGGAACATCCGAGAGAAAAGAAACGTTCGAAAAAAAAAAAAAACTATAATCTTTTCCCTTGTTCCAAACGCGAACGCGCGCGAGCGCTCTCGCTCTCGCTCTGCGTCTGCAACCACACGCCTTCTCT
>Ga0255763_1000363_pt1 | contig 50391 bp, 40 predicted proteins | sample 041ome_2_FD_179963 | JGI IMG/M metagenome (GOLD analysis project Ga0255763, IMG submission 179963) | Coastal salt marsh microbial communities from the Groves Creek Marsh, Skidaway Island, Georgia - 041406US metaG (version 2) | ecosystem: Environmental > Aquatic > Marine > Intertidal zone > Salt...
GAGGAAGAAACCGGCGGGTACTCGGATCAAATTACAGATGGATACGAGACAGCGCCTCCGCGCGACGCAAAGGTCAAAGGGTTCAACCTCGATGGCACTGTCATCGTTCCCGATGCCCCAAAAGTTCCGGGGTTTGATCCGTTCGACCAAATGTTTCGATGGCCCGATGGTTCGCTGCGAAAAGAATACCCGCCGCGGAATCCGTACGTCGTCGCCGCGCGCAAGCGATGGCACGAACTCGTCACGCACTGCCGTATGTCGGGAGGAGACGAAGAGTGCACGAAAGGTGTTAGTTATCGATACGGCATCGGTGTGTTGTGGTGCGAACACGCGAGGTATTTATCGGACAAGCTCAACATTCATCCAGAATGGAACGACCGCAATGAATGGTATGGCTTTGACGAGGACAAACAGGATCCGCTCGCCGACGAGTCGCATCCAATTTACCAATTCTTGCGGGATAATGGTGAGAAGACATACGAAGACCTCGTTAAAGAAGCGGATGAGCATTTCGAGAAACTATTCTCAGAAAAATGGGACGAGGCGCGCAAGCGAGACGCCGAAGGCGATGCGTACGTGCCGCCAAGTCGGTTGGAGAATTTCAACAATCCCGGTGGTCAGACGCCGTTTCGATGCGAACAGGTCGGCAAGCAATCACCCATTGAACCACAGATTTTGTGCAACAGCGTGGATGAATTGGAATGATGATGATAATCGCGAACGACGACGTTGTTTTGTAATGTTTTGCAATAACGCCGAAGAATCAGAATCACTTGTTGTTACCGAGACGCCTCGTTGTATTATCGACAGAGAGAAAACAAACTAACACCACGCGCGAAGCGATATAATACCCATAATTTTACCGCACTCATCACATTCAACGCTCGAAAAGGAAAGCCAATGTTGCTCTTCGTACACACGAAAAGTGCGTTAACACCCACGTCGATTTTTTTTAATATCATTACAAAGGGCGCGAGTCGTAGTACTATGCGGTTTGGAAAATGTTTTGTGAGACCGAGACGCCAACCTTTTCTGCAGCTCTGTCCAGGGCGTCAATTTCGCCCTCTGTGAGCCGAAACGACGTCGCGCCTAAATTGTCCTCAAGCTGTCGCACATTCTTCGCGCCTGGAATGGGCACGGTGTCCTTACAAATGCACCAATTAATCGCCACTTGCGCGGGTGTTTTCCCACCGTGCGCATCACCGACTTCACGCATGGTCTCGAGAAGCGTCGGTAGTCCTGGCAACACGCCCTTGTACGCGTTCCCGCGAAGGCCAGGCGGAGGATTACTCACGCTATATTTCCCAGTAAGCAACCCGAGCGCGAGTGGCGAATACGCGATGAGCTTGATTCCGAGTTCATCGCACGTCTCCTTCGTGCCGTTGAGCTCAGGAAACCTCGACAATAGAGAATATTGCACTTGCAATGTGGAAATTGGCACCCCACGCGCGGTCATGTACTTGTGAATTTTACGCAACTGCTTTGGGCCGTAATTTGACAAGCCAACCGCGCCGATGACGCCTTCATCGTACGCGTCCGCGATACCCGCCCAAAGCGCACCTTCTTGCAACGGCTGGTAGTTTCCCGTAGACCAATGCAACTGCCCGAGATCAATTTGTTCTCGCCCCAATCGTTTCGCGCTCGATTTCGCGGCGTCGACGAAACTCTTACTCGTCACGCGCCACGGATACGGCGCAAGCTTTGTCGCTAAAATCACACCATCCTTCTTCGCACTCGGACATTCGCGTAAAAACTCGCCAAGCAATGTTTCCGAACGACCATCTTTCCCATACGAATCCGCGCTATCGAACAGCTTAATGCCTCCGTCCACCGCACGGTTGAACACGCGCTGGAGCTCGTCATCCATGCTCTCGTCGTACTGAAACACCAACTTATTCCCCCACGCCCAGCACCCGAGACCGAGCGTGCCTATGTCTGATAACTTTGCCGGTGCCGCAAATGCCGCGGGCGTGTCGAGCGTGTGCGCGCCGACCGCGAGCGCGCTGCCGAGCACGATGTCCCGGCGCGTGATGATGGGTGCGCGCGGCTGCACCACGGGTGGTGTGTCAACCTTCTTTGACGTGGACGCCGACGTCGACGACGTCGACGCGCACATGGCGCGAAACGTCGCGCGAGACGCGGTGGCGGAGACAACCATGGACGAACGACGACAACGACGACAACGACGACGAAGACGAAGACGACGACGCGCGGGACACTGACGCGTCGCACGGTTAACGTCGCGCGTATGGATAAAAAAGCCCTAATTTTTAGGGTATGTAAACCCTATACCCTAGTACCCATCGACATTTTAGGGGTTTCGACGGGGGAACGACCTCGGACGCCATTCCATGCCGCGTCGATGAACGTCCGCGACAGCGACAGCAACTTCCGCACGCGTATCCCGCGACCGGCGATCGCGGCGACATTAAACAAACCACCACCATGCGCGAGTAAAGCATCCGCCGCCGCGGGCGCCGCCGCGGAAGCGTTAGGAAAAGAGAATCATCAGCACGGCGCCAAGCGCCGACGACACGAATCGACGACGACGGCGTCGGCGTCGGGTGTGGGCGAGATGAGCGCAGATGCGACCGCGATGACGCCGAAACGGTCAAAGAACTCTGGAGAACACGCATCGGCGTTGGTACAGTCGTGCGTGAAGTCGTGCGGGCGGTCGATTAGCATCAGAGAAGAATGTGACGAGGAGGATGAACAGTTGGAGGCGTTGTTGCGCGTGGCGCCTCGGGGGAAGGATAAATTTGATAAGATTGGTAAAGCACGCGCGTGCGATGAGTATTTAGGGGAATTAAAACCTGCGGTGCGAGCGTTACAAGGGCGATTGATGGATGCCAGGGTGGAGTTGGCGAATGCGGATGCGAATTTTGAGCAAAAGAGCCGCGCGATTCGGGAAAAGTTGCAGTCGGCGGAGCACGGCAAGGCGAGTTTAGAGGTACAGCTTCGTGAGGCGGTGCAAGAGCAGGCGAGATTAGAAATGGAGGCGAAGAATGCGGTTGAGGCGTCGCGTGTGAGCGCCAAGGCTAAATCAGTAGCTGAAAAAGAACGCGATGAGGCGACGGCGCGCGCGGAGAAAGCCGTAGCCGAAGCCAACGCCGCGGCTGAAAAGTCTGAGGGATTACAGAACGATGTCGAACGCTTAGAAGGGGAAATCGTTGCGCTCAACAAGGCGCTCATCGACGCACAGAGTGAAATTGAAGCGTTGACGTCGACAAACTCCACGCTGCAAGGTGACAAATCAAAGCTCACGACTGACATTGGCACGCTGCGCGGAGAGAAGAGCGTGCTGGAAATGCGCGTGGAAACGCTCGAACAACAGCACGTCGACCACGCCAATGAGCGCGAAAACATGCGAGAAGAAACAGACAAGCTACATGCCGAGCTCGCCAAGACACGTGCGGAAAAGGATGGAAGTTCACAAGCGATGACACGGGCGCTGGAGGATGCCGTAGACGCGCGAGCCAAGGCGGCGAAATGCGCGAGCCAAGCCGAAGCGGCGGATGAGCGCGCTCGACGCGCCGAGGATGCGCACAGTCATGCCACTGCAGATTTACAACGAGCGCGCAACGAGCGCAACGTGGCACAGGAACACGCTACGACGCTCGCATCTGAGATTGAAGTTTTAAAGCCGCAACTCGCGGCGACTGAGGAAAAGCTCAAGGCGAGTACGGCGCGTGTAGAGTCGGCAGAGCGCGAGTTGCGGGCAATGACGTCGTCCAAGGAAACGCTTGATGCAAAGGTCACCAAACTTGCAGAGTCCGTGCGCGAGGCTGAGCAAAAGGTGACGAAAATAACTGAGCGCGCGAACGCATCCGAGCTCGAGAGTACTAGGCTCAACGCCGAATTGATTGCCACGCGCGCGAGCAAAGACGCGCTGGACCCAAAGCTTACCAAGCTCGGCGCCGAACTCGCGGATGCTCGCGCCGAAGCGCGCACGTTGAAGCACGATAAGGAACGATTGGAGAATGAGATTACGTCGCTCAAGCATGCCGCGCAGGCGCTCGAGGGTGAAAACGCAAGCATTAAATCGAAAGTTGATACATTGAAGATTGAAAAGTCTTCGCTCGACGAACGATTACGCGGCGAAGTCGAAGCCCGACGAGAGATGGAGGAAGAATTGAGACACGTCAAAAAATCACTCAAGGAGGCGCAACGCAACGCTGCGGATGAACGTGCCAAAGCTATGGATGCAGAAGATGCTATAAACGATGCCAATGCCGTGCGCCAGCAACTCATCGCTCTGCAGCAGGCGCACGCGCAGCAGGGTGACGAAATGGCGAGGTGTAAAATGGAGCTCACAAACATTGTGAGCGATGAACGAAGCACTTCGGCGCTCATTGCACGTTTGCAAGAAGTCAAAGAGACACTCGCCGCGCGAGAAGAGGAGCTTCAGCACGCCATGGTGACTCGACGTCACTTGCACAACACAATTCAAGAGCTCAAGGGGAATATCCGCGTGTTTTGTCGCATCCGACCGCCTTCGCGGGAGGAAGACGCGTTTGATGAATCGAATTTATCCATTGACAGAAAAGGCGAATTCGCCGGGCGTCGTCTCGATATTGCTCCACCCGACGCGCCGAAGAAGTACAAGTTCACCTTTGATCGGGTATTTGCGACGAACAGCAATCAAAAGTCAGTGTTTGATGAGATTTCGCTCCTCGTGCAAAGCGCGCTCGACGGGTACAAGGTGTGTATCTTTACGTATGGACAAACTGGTTCAGGAAAAACTTACACCATGCTTGGCGGTAAAGGCGAAGAACGTGGTTTAATTCCTCGATCGATGGAGCAAATCTTTGCGTGCCAAGCGCAATTGAAATCTAAAGGGATGACCATCGCCATCACCGCCACTTTGCTTGAGATTTACAATGAGGACATTAGAGACTTGCTTGCTGATGGATCTTCGGATAATAAAATTGAGTACAAAATCAAGCACGACGACGATGGCAACACGCATGTGACCAATTTGAACGCTGTTGAAGTGCACTCCGCGATCGAAGTCGAGGCACTCATGAGCCAGGCAAACGCGGCGCGCGCCGTGGCAAAGACGAATATGAATGATCGAAGCTCCCGGTCGCACATGGTGATGCGCTTGAGCTTGGACGGCGTCAACGAAGCCGGTGAAAATATTCACGGTGCGCTCAATTTGATTGATTTGGCGGGCAGTGAACGCTTGAAAACGACGGGTGCGACAGGTGACCGGCTGAAAGAAGCCCAAGCGATTAACAAGTCGCTCTCATCCCTCGGCGACGTCATCTTTTCATTAGCCAACAAGGACAAGCACATTCCGTTTAGGAATTCCAAGCTCACATACTTGCTCAAAAATTCCCTCGGTGGCGACTCAAAAACACTGATGCTCGTCAATGTGTCACCGGCGTTAGAGAGCGCACAAGAAACAGTGTGCTCCCTTAGATTCGCCGAAAAAGTCAACTCGTGCGCGATGAAAAAGGCGTCAAAGAAATCGAGCGAGGCGTAAATTCTTTTCTCCTCCAACCATATCCACAGTATGAGCACTAGTAACAACAATTTCTCTTCAATGTGTATGTAATTTACTATCGATATTCATCACAACATTTTACAACAACAAGATAAGTGCAAGGCGAGAGACATGATTTACTTTTCGAGCTTGCGCAACGTCTGAGACGCGAATTGCGCCACATCCGCCGCTGAAGCGCGCTCGAGAGGATTCATCGCCAAGCATGCATTAATAAGTTGAGATAACTCACGCGAACGACCTTCGGGGAGACCAGGTGCCGCTGCGCGCGGCGTTGCCCCTCGAGGAAATTTCTTACCGCTCGCGGTTTCATACAATGTAACGCCGAGTGAAAACACATCCGCAGCCGCCGTGGGCTTTTCACCCGGGAACAAGTTCAACAACTCTGGCGCGACGTATCCACCATCGCCTTCTTCCCAATCCCAGCCCTCGTCGAGCGCGCACGCTAACCCCAAGTCGCCAATTTTATACGTACCGTTGATGTCGATGTAAATGTTCTCCGGTTTAATATCCAAGTGAATCACGCGTCGTTGATGCATGTGCGCGAGACCACTCGCGACTTGATGCGCCAAACGCCACACGTCGAGTTCGGCAACAACTTTCCCCGGAGCTAAGCGCGCGCACACGCTCGCTAACGACCCGCACGCGCAGTGTTCCATTTGAATGTAAAACAACTGGTCTTGTTGCCAGCTGCGGAAATACCGAACAATGTGCGGGTGCTCGCCCAATAAATTCGCCGCCTCCACCTCTCGCTTAAAAACCGTACGCTGCGCATCCGTCGTGAACGAATGCACGCACTTCTTTACGACAAACGCATCGCCACTCGTCTTACTCGTCACCAACCATACTTCGGAATTCTGCGACGAGCCGATTATCTGTTCAAACGTAAAGTGCCCTTCGAAATCAAACATCACGTCGTTACTCACTGAAGTCTGTCGCACCAACCCCGTCGACGTCAACACTTTGGTCTCCATCAACGAATTCATTCTCGATAACGTCGACGGTAAGTTGTGATCCATACTTCCGGATGCCGCACCGCGCGTATTAAACTCGGAACCAAACGACGCCGACGCCTCCTCCGAACCAGACGACGCGAACAACGCGTTCCCCGCGTTTCCCACCGTCGACTCGCCCCGGCCAATATCCCGTCCAAAAACACGAAATCCATGCTCAAATTCAACGCCTTCATCCTCCGCACCGTGCGCGAGCGCGTTAAAATCAAACCCGCACGCATCTAAGTCCGCGCTCCGCGTCTTCGTCCTCCGCCTATCCATCACCGGTGGCGCCGCATCAAACGTCTCCGGCGCCCACGCAACGCGCGCAACGCGATCAAGTTCCGCCTCAAACACCCCCACGCGTTTCGCTGGCGGTGATCGCGGATCCACATCCATCGCATCGTCGCATTCCCTCGCCGTGCCGTTCAAATCATCCTCCAGCCCAGTCGCCTTCAATCCACCCTTCGCGCTCGACGCCGGCGTCAGCGGGCACAGCAATACGCTCATCGGCGACGTCTCGAGTCCGTGTCGCTTCATCGGTGGCGTGTCACCGCGCGCGTGCGATCGCAATCGTGGCGTATTCATCGTCGCGTCACACTCTGTGGCCCCGAGCTGTCGTCTGCGGTGTTTGAATTTCCGCGTTCGCCACTCGACGACGCGCGCCGCGCGCGGCGAGCGACGGCACGCGGCGGCGACGACGACGACGACGACGACGACGACGACGACGACGCGCACGACCGCCATCGCGCGCGTTCACCATGGGCAAGGAAAAGGGCAGGGCGTTCGCGTTCGTGAGCGAGCTGAACATGCCCGCGCTGGATTTCATCGCCGACAAGGATACGGATGCGTACCGGAGCTTTCACATGGCGCGCTTGGGCACGCGCGAGCTGGAAATCGTGCGGGATGATTTGGACGAGCGCACGGGGATTCGTACGCAGGTGATGCGCACGGTGCCGAATATTACGTTGCCGAGGCTGGTGCGCGGGTTGGTGCCGAATGGCAAGGTGGAGTTTGTGGATACGCGGGAGTTTGTGGACAGCTCGCGGTTCGTCGCGCCGTTTTCGCAAGAGTTTACGACGGTGAATAATATAACCAAGCACTCTGTCGTACAAGGGGTGATTACGGTGACGAGCACGGGGGCGAAGACGTGTAGGGTGGATGTCGTAGGCGAGTGTAGGGTGTCGATTCGAGGCGTGGGAGGTATCATCGAAGGTATCGTGATTGATGGAATACGAAAGGCGTATACGTCGCTACCGGAGATTGTGAAGGAGTGGGTGGTGCATAAGGCGGAGTTGCGACGTGCGGAGAAACGCGCGCTGGCACGAACGGGGAGTTGGGCATCGTTGACATCGTATTCAACAGCGCAAGATGAGATTGACCCGAGCGACGAGAACGACGTGAATAACGGCGCGAAAGACGGCAAGAATGGTCTTTCTCGCCGGCAAAGGAGGTCAGTGCGTGTATTCATGTGCTGCACAGCAGCACCTGCGGTTGCAGAGGATGAACCGGACGACACGGCGTTTGCGAGCGCGAAAGATTGTTCGGACGTGCTGACGTATTGAGTTTTTTTAACGGTTGACCACCGGTAATAATGTCACCAAAGTAGCAGTTTTAGTGTTTCGATACCAATATTGTTTATATGAAGTACTGGTAGCGTACAAAAGTATGTTACAAACGTGTGCAAGTGCGATGCTTGTACATGTATCCTATGCTAGCGTGCGTTCGATGTCCCCGATGGCCCCGAGCCACGCGATGATGAAATCCGCATTCGTGTCGATGATTTCTTGCCGGCGACACAGCGAGCGAGAAAAATCGAGAAATTCTCTTAAACCATCAACTCCACTGCGCTCTTTGCGCCTCTTCGCGTGCTCAGTGATGATGTCAATAGATCGCGATACTGTCTTTCGAGCGTGAATGTCTTCGCTCAATGTTTCTCGCCGACGTTTACTAATATTGAGTCTCGCGAGCTCGTAACGATTCCACGCAAAACATCGCGCCGCGGATTGATACGCGCATTCAATGGATTGCTTGTCGTCTAAAGCAATCTCTTCATCCAGCGCAAGCTCTTGAGTGTTTTCGAATACGTTCCAGTCTTGATTATTTTGTGTCAGAGACTGCGTAAAATCGACGTCTTCGCTGTCGGATTCCGAGCGCTCTGACTCCGTCTCTGCGAGTTCCTCATCGCTTCCGGCGATTGGAAACGACGTTCGGCGCGCAGATATCGCTGGCGCTGTGAGTTCTTCATCAGTCGCACCCGTGTCGATAGGTTTTCTAGCAAACATCTGAGCAATTGTGGGCTGATTCTTCGCCCCTGGGGACTTGACGCTCGCGATGTCTTCAAGTTTATTCACCATGACGCCCAACCCGCGAATCTCTTCTGGCTGCATGACTTGCGCGTGGCACAAGTCATGCAGCACGGAGACGACTTCTTTCGCGATTATTTCTGTCTCCGCCGTAGCTTTGAGCATAATTTTCGATCGCGACAGCACGTCGCATGGTCCGTGGCCCGCGTACGACTTACGCTGCATGAGCTCCGCCGCGTTTGGGAGCGCGCGCCAGAGCTTCAAATGTACGACGCCGCCAACCTTTTTTAATTGTTGTAACCGCCGCGAAACATCCGCCGCGAGCTGACGCACGAAATCCTCCGCCGCATCCATCGTCGCGCATCGCACGCCCCATGACATTTGCGCACCCACGCTTTTCCGCTCAGGTCGAACGACCCAAGGCGACGCGTCGACGCCTCGAACGGCGTCAAACACCTTGGTGCCCAATTTCACGCCCAGCGCCTCATTCAACGCCTTGGCGCTCACTTTTTCCACCACATCCTCACACCGCTCGAGTTTTGCCCCCACACGCGCCTCAAGTGCCTTGAGCTTCTCCATCGCTTTCCTCCCTAACCCAGGAACGTCCGCCAGCGACGTCTCCGCGACAAACCTCCGCTCGCCTCGGCCCGGCTCGACCACGCGACTCCCATCCGGCTTGGCCACCTTTGTCGCCAATCTCGCCACTAATCTATTACTCCCCACACCCACCGAGCACGTACACGACGTTTTCGCAAACACGCGCCTGCGAATATCTTCCGCCACGCGCTTGGCGTCGCCATTCGCGTCGCGTACCGCCCGCGTCGCGTCGACGTACGCTTCATCCACGCTCACGCCGACCACGGCGCCGCGCGCGACATCAAATAAAATCCGATACACCTCCAACGCCACCTCGGCGTAGGTGTCAAATTCATAAGGCACTGTGACGAGATCTGGACATCGCACCAACGCGTCGTCGAGCCACATGCCGGCGCGGATGCCAAACGCGCGGGCGGGGTAGTTTGCGCTGCTGATTTCGCCTCGCCTCGACGCCTTGGAGCCCCACGTCACGGCGAGCGGGGTCTCGGGCGAGAGATGCGGGCGCGAGCGCATGGCGACGGCGGCGAAGAAACAGTCCATGTCGACGTGGGCGATGACGCGCGGCGCCGCGGGGGGGTCGGCGGCGCGGGGTGGCGATGGGTTGGTGAGCTGTGGCTCGAGCGCATCGAGAAACGCTTCGTAACGCGCGCGCCAGGAGCCGATGAAGTGCAGGCGGCTGTTGGCGTGGAATGTGTGTACGGTGTTGTCGTTGTGAGGGGGCATCGTGCGCGCGCGCGCGCGGGTCGACGTGGATGTGCCTGTCGACGACGACGCGCGCGCGCGCCGGCGAGGCGAGCACTGGAGGTTCGTCATTGAGTGTACGTCGATCAATGACGTCGCAGGCGCGGGTGTCTGTGGATGATAAATATCACGATGAAATGGTATTATTCATGGTGTGGTGTGCCTAATAGTGGTGGTGTTCATGCGTCGTTGGACGAAGACAATGTCGGCTGCGCGTCGGCGCGAAACGCGGTGGTTGAGTTTCAAATTTACGCATCCTCGCCATCAAACGTCTGCTTGCACGCCTGTGCGTTGTAAAACTCAGCAACTTGCTCGGCATTCGTGGCCATTTCTGGGCTCTTGTCTTCACGGCGTCGCAAGAAACGAGGAAATCGAAGAGCGATACCTTTCGTCGGGTCGACCAATCCCGCCGCCGCTTGGTGCACGGGCGAAATGGAGAGATCCGCCGCCTTGACTTCCCATACTTGCTTCGGGTCAAACCACACGTCGGGCTTCATACCTTCACCCACGCGGTAATACGAGCGAGGGCCGTCGATGACGTGCGGGTTCATGCTATTCGCCAACTCTTCCAACACGACTTCGCTGAAACCGGTGCCTATTTTACAGATGGATTGGTACTCCTCGCCGTCTTCGTCATAACACGCGAGCAAATACGCGCCATACACGCCAGTGCGCTTACCACGGCCCACCCACGCGCCAATTGGTACTAAATCCAAAGAATCGCCACAACCTTCCATGTAATCCTTCTTCAATTTGAGCCAGTTCAACGAACGCTTGGATGGCTCGTACGTCGCATCGAGCGTCTTGACGATTAATCCCTCCGTGTTGGCTTGAATGGCATCTTCTAAGAACCCTTGCAACTCGTCCACATCGCGCGACGTCTTTTCAGTGACAAAGAAGAACTCGCCTGGAACAGATTGGAACGCCTCGTACAATGCCTCGCGGCGCTTTGACATGGGCTCGAGCAAAAGAGGCTTTCCGTTGAGGTAGAGGCAATCAAACGCATACAACGCAACTTTCACCTTGATTTGATCTTCAACGATGTTTTTCTTACCACGCGTGCTTAAAATCTGGAACGGCAGAATTTGATCCTTTTCCCGATCGTACGCTACGGCTTCGCAATCGATAACGACCGACTTGACACCCGGCTTGACGTAACGCTTCATGCCAGTGATGAGATCTGGAAACTTAGCAGTGTTGTCCTCTTGGTTGCGGGAGAAAATCTTCACCGTACCATCCTCCAACAAGTGAATTTGTGCACGCTCACCATCATACTTGTACTCGCACGTGAAAGCAATGTCTTCGAAACGTTTCAACACCTCCAACACCCCAGTCGTGGGCTTGGCTAACATCGGCTTGACTGGCACACCCGGCATAAACTTGCATCGCTCTTGTAAACCTGCGAAACCAACTTCGAGGAGGGCAGGAACGATTTCATCGAAAGTCGGGCATTCGCTGAACACGTGCTTTAAGATTTCCACGGCGTTCCCCAACTCGTCGGCAAGTTCGGCACCCTTTTTCTTTTTACCAATGTCACTGTTCAACACGATGGCGTGCGCCAGACTTTGCGTCACCGTTTGCTGCGCGAGCCCGATGCGAAGTTTGCCTTGGAGCGAGCGCACAACGTAGCCAGCTTCACATTCGCGTGCACTAACGAGAAGCTTTTTAATTTTAGACTTCTTGCGATCGACGCTCTTCTCACCTTCAGTCGTCGCGATGGCTCGGAATTCGTTGAGCACGCCAGCCACAGTCAACGGCGGCGGCGGGAACATCATACGCTGCGTGGAACGAGATACCATGGCGACGCTTCCAAGGTCACCGGCTTCTTTGTAATCGCTCTTGATTGCATCATCCTTACGGCCAGTAGCTTCAGCGAGGCACTTGATTAGAGTCGCATCGCCGATACCGAGATCGATGCCTACGTGCTGCGGATGAATCGTATTCGACGCCAAGTACACCGCCGGCAACAAATCGCTCGGATTACTCGCCAAAATGGTTCTGAACGCGTTCGTAAGCAACTCGGCAATCTCTAATCTCTTCGTCGTTTCCGCAATGGACTCAAAGATGTTTGCCAAGTACAAATACGGCGTCGGCGAGCCCTCCTTCCACGTCACCACCGACTTCGGATCGTACGATAGATATCGATCCGCCGCTTCCACACTCTTATCTCCAACCCCCGCCGTCGCTGCTTCTTCTTTCTTCGCCTTCTTCGCCTTTTTCGCCTTGGGCATCTTCCCTGTCTTTGGCGCGCCGACTTCGACGTCTTCAATATCATCCTCAATCTCTGAATCTTCCTCATCCGAATCAATCTCGTCCTCATCCTCGTAATCATCCTCGAGCGCACGAGAACTTGCCTTACCACGGCGTCGCGTGCTGACGACGATCTCCTCGTCATCATTACCGTCGTCTGCAGGCTTTGTTGAGTCAGCCGCGCGCGGCTCCGCCTTCGCTGTCACGTCGCGTAAAGGCGACTTCACCGCATCAGCGCTCGCACGTTCAGTCTTGGCATCATTCGCCGACGCCAGTGTCGTCGTTTTCATGCGCTTCGTGTCGCCTTGAGCGATGATGTCGTCCTCTGTCGCGGCCTCGGTGCGTTTAACCTCTGACGATGATTTTGAATTTTGAACCGAGAGCGCGTTCTCATCAGCCTCGACCGGTTTCTCCTCCTCTACAGTGCGCTTCACGCCTGCGGCGCCGCCAAAGAATCCAGCCAATGTTTGTTGTTTCGGTGGCATCGCGTCGCGCGTGACGTACGACGTGCGCGACGGGGTGTGAGGCGCGAAAGTGCGAGAGCGTAGCTGTCGCCCTGAAGGCGTCAAATTTTGAGACACTATTGACTATTGAAATTACATAACGCTGCGCAATGGGCATTTATCCTTCCTCGCCGAATTCACGAGTAAATCGCTCGTGGAGCTCGAGATCGGCTGCGGCGACTGTAGGACGCGCGCGAAGGAGTACTTTTCTAAAATCATTGGCGGTTATCGGCGGCGGGAGGACGCGCGCGGCGTAGCCGAGACGCGCGAGCTCATCGAGCGTCGATGGCCACGCGCGCGAATCGCCCGGGGAACATGGAACATAGTATTCATCTTCCACTGGTGTGTCTGCGGAGACATTTGCGGGGTTTTTGATGGTTACGAAGTGCGTCGCCTCTTGTACTTTACGCACCGGTTCGTACAAGACATCCTTGACGACGTGGTCAATGTCAGAACCACTGAAGCCTTCTGTGACAGCACCCAGGGACTGATAATCTTCGTCCGTCAAGTCATTCGGAGTCTCGCCGACGTGTACGCGGAAGATGTGCGCGCGAGCGGCGGCATCTGGAAGAGGGATGTAGATGCGCTTGTCAAAACGACGCCGCACCGCTTGGTCAAGCGCGTACGGCGTATTTGTCGCCGCGAGCACTAAAACCTTCCCCGAGGAATTACCAACACCCTGCATTTGCACTAAAATCTCCGTTTTGATACGTCTGGACGCCTCGGATTCGCCATTTTCACCTCGCGCGCCGCAAAGCGCGTCGATTTCATCGATGAAGATGATGGATGGCGCTTGCTCTCTCGCCATGTTGAAGAGTTGCGACACCAACTTTTCGCTCTCACCCATCCATTTACTCACCAAATCACTCGACGAAATCGAAAAGAATGTCGAATCTGCCTCGGTGGCCACAGCCTTGGCGAGGTAACTCTTCCCCGTCCCTGGTGGACCGTATAACAGAAACCCGCTCCACGCCTTGCGCTTACCGGTGAAAAACTGCGGAAACTTCACCGGCAACACCACCGCCTCCTTCAACGCCTCCTTCGCCGCTTGCAAACCCGCAACGTCGTCCCACTTTACATTCGGTTTCTCAGTCACGATCGCGCTCCCGAGCTGTCCTTTCATCTTTGCTAATTCCGCATCCTCGCCTCCGTCTTGCGGTTTCGCCCGTTGCGCCCCGCTCGCCCCCGTCCCGCTCACCTCCTTTGCATTCTTCTTCCCTTGCACGATCGCATGAAGCTCCTCCGCGCGTTCAAGATACTCTTTAAACTTCTTATTCACCATCTCCGCCAACCGCGGATTCTTCTCGTACTTCAAGTAGCACGTAAAGTGGTCCAACGCCTTCATGTACAACTTGAACGCGGCTTCATAATTCCCATCTTTATCCTCACGCACCGCATCATTCACGAATGCGATGGCTTTTTCGCGTATAGACGCTCCGCCTTCCATCGTCACGCGCGTGCGTGCGCCTCACGACGCGCTCGCGAGGATGCGCGAGCGATTCACGCGCGTTACGCTCGAGATCTAAAGTGACAGTTGGTGCAATACCAGCGCACTGCGCACGCCGACGACGACGTTCGCGACGACGTTCGCGCGAGTCGCGCGGTGTCTTTGGCGCGATGAAAACGCGCGGTGTCTCTCTGCGCCGCGCTCGCGCCGGGGCGTGACGCGAACGACTTTACTTTACGACGTCGTAAAGTAAAGTCGATCGACTGCGCGCGAGCGCGTCAGAATCCGACGCGAACGATGCTCCGACGACGCGCTCTGGCGCTCGCGCGCGCGTGTGAGAGTCACGCGGTGACGCATGCGCGCGTACGCGCGGTGCAGACGAGCGCGAGGACGTCGGCGGGGATGGGACCGGCGGTGCGAGCGACGACCGCGCCGGTGGCAGAGGTGCGTGCGATGCGTTTTCGCGCGCGTGCGTCGCGTGTGCGCCACGAGTGGTGGCTTCGCGCGCGACAGGGACGTGCGCGCGATGCGTTTTCGCGCGCTGATGCGCTCGCGCGCGGACGCAGCGCGTGAGGCGATGGCGGTGTATCGAACGTGGAGGCGCGATCGGGTTACCCTAGCGCGGCGCTCGCGCGACTCGTGCTCGTGGACGGTAACGCGTGGCGTGCGCGCGTGATTGAAGCGTCTGTGTCGCTCGTACTGACAATGTGTGTTTTGTTTGTGTTGACGATGCAGTTACCTGAAGATGCGGAACTGACGTGGGACGCGGGCGACGCGCACCCGGAGCCGTGCTTGGACAACGTCCCGTCGAAAATTGTCAGCAAGAATACGGCGGCGATGTACTTGACTGGGGCGATTGCGTTTTTAGGAGGCGTGTACGCCATGGCGACTGTTGTGGATAAGCCGTCGACGACGCCATTCGCGCCGAAGACGTTCCCGTACAACGGTCTCGAGGTTGAGCTCGGCGGTCGCAAAGCCAAGTAAAAACATTTTCAGTCAATTTGTATTCTAAAACCTATCTCTAGCACTCTAAACGACTCAGCGTGGTCACGACATCACGCATCAGACGTGTGCGTGTCGACCTCGATCATTTCGCGATTGGCGATGCGCTCGCGGAACATCGCCTGCGCCTGTGCCCACGTCGTCTGCGCTTGCGACGCCTTGGTTGCGCTTCGATCCTCAAACGTCATCGGATCCACCTCAGGTCCGCCCTTCACACATGAGCGCCACCAATGCACGAGCATGTCTGAACTCTTCTTACGCACTGTGACGCGCACGACGCGGCGAGCGTCATCCCCGTGTCCTTCGAAATCTGTGATTTCCCAGTCGCCAAATGTCGGCGCCGCGCGACCGCCGCTATCGTCCTCGCCTTCATCCCTCGGTTCTTCCGCAATTTCATGCGCCCATTCGCCTCGAAACACTTCCCGTAGCTCACCGCCACCCTTCATCACAGAAATTTTCACCTCACGCGCGCTCACATCCACGCGTACGTCCTTAGCTTTCGTTTTCGGCGCCACGACGACGCTCGCTGTCGCCTCCTTGGCATCCTGCCGCCAGAAATACCGCACCGCACCATCGCCATCCTCGCGCACCACGCCGCCGTTTCGCGACATCTCTTTCACGACATCATCCCACTTTCTCGCCGTAGGCATTTCACTCGTATCACGCGCCTCGAGCGACGGCGAATCTGCGGAGCCGCGACGACGACGTCGCTCCAACGCCTCGGCGAGCTCGCGTTCGCTCAGCATAACCTCCGTCTCGCCCGCCCCAGGGGCGACGTTCACCTTCGACGCATCGATGTCCCCATCAAACGCTTCCACGTCGTCCGCATCGGTGATGCGCGGCGAGGGCGAGAGCACGACGCGCGCGTCACGGCCGCCACCAAACGTCACAGTGGATGGCCCATCGAGCGCGTGAACCATCGGCGCACCGCGGCGGCGGCCTTGGCCGTCGTCGTCGTCGTCCGACGACGACCCGATGTGATCGAAACGCGAGTAATCCACCATGGCGCGGCGCCTCCACGGTCGTCGGTGCGCGCCGCGGCGGCAAAAAGTGCGGTTGTAATGTCGCGGGACTGCGCGGGACAACGGCATTGTGCGCGCGCGCGACGTCACCGTCGCCGTCGCGCCGCCGGACGCGCGACAGACGCGCGACAGACGCGCGCGAACTCGTCATCGACGCGTCATGGGGAAGAATCGCGGTGGATCGGCGTCGACGTCGACGATGAAGGCTGGAGCCGCCAGTGTGAAGGAGGAGTTGCGAGTTCGCACTGTGGACGCGCCGGGATCGAAAGCGGCGTCGAAAGCGGCGAGGAAGCGCGAAAAGCAGGCAAAATTGCTTGCGCATTTGTCTGTGAAGAGTGCGACGGTGACGCCGTCGACGAAGCAGGCGTTGGCGTTCGGGGACGTGGACGACGCCGACCACTGCGAGACGCCGTTCAAGGCGTATCGGGATATTGAACCTTTTTTGTTCGCCCTCGCGAAAGCCATGAAGCGCACAAAGGGTGAATTGAAAATTTACGATCCATATTTTTGTGAAGGCTCGATGAAGGCGCACTTGCGGGCGTTGGGATTTGAGAGTGTCTACAACGAGAATGAAGATTTTTATGAAAAAGTGGCGACGCGTTCGACTCCAGAATACGACGTGCTCGTGACGAATCCACCGTATTCAGGCGATCATTTCAAGCGCATACTTGAATTTTGTCGAGATTCCAACAAGCCTTGGTTGCTGTTGTTGCCGAACTTTGTGTGCAGAAAGACGTATTATGCGCCATCCATCGGCGCAAATGCCAAGCCGATGTTTCTCATTCCAGACGCGGCCAAGCCGTATCGATATTGGGCTCCCGGGCGCCAAGGCTTTGAAACACGCGCCAAAGGCACGACGCCGTTTGAGACATTTTGGTACATAAATTTCAACGACGTGCTCGATGCAGAAACCATGCGCACGTGGTGGATTAAAAAGTATTCCGCCCATTCAACGTGTGACATTCCCAGCTTATCAGACGCGCTGCCGCAGCAGCAACGATTACAAAAGCGTCCAAACCCAAAAGTTCGAGCCATGCTCGCATCCAAGGGTGTGAAAAACATCACCTCCACGCAAGGTTTGTACTTTGATCCCGCAAAGGCGGCGCATAAAAAGCGTAAAGACCATCATTAGGCGTTGAAATTCCACACGTAGCTCTCGACGCGCGACTCACAACAAAACGCCAGTCTCACGCACGCCACTCGCGCATGCACCGCGCGTCGCGGCGCGTCGCCCGCTGCGTCCCGCGCGCGCTCGACGCATTTGCGCGTCCGCACACATGCGTCGATGTGTCGCTCGCGTCTTTCGCGCGCACCGCGCACCCGTCAACGTGTCCCGACGCCGCGCGCACAGTGGTCACCACGAGTGGAGCTCACACGTCGTTCGCGCGCTCATTCGCGTCGTCCGGGACGCCGCCGCGCGCGAACGACGCGCACGGCGAACGTTCAAATGCGTACCTTCGAGACGCGCGCGTGAACCTGGGTGAAACCTCTGAAAAGACGCGCGACAAGACGGAGAAAGGTGGCACCGCGGGACACAGCGTGGAGGCGTTCACGCCGACGACGACGACGTTCAACGAGAGCCACATTATCAATTTCCGCTGTCTGCCGAAGAATAAGCACTTAAAAGACGAAGTGTACGGCCGCACTCTGCGTGAGCGTTGGGAGTCGACGTACCCGAACGCGGCGGCGCTGAAGACGTTTCCAGGGTTGTACCATTTACGGCTCAAGGTGCTTTCCATGTACATTCGGTTGTGCGGCGGCTGGCCGTTCGCGGTGTTCTCGGTCTCCATGCTATTCGCATCCTGGGTCGTATCCTCATACGTAGTCGCGTTGGGTATGGTCGGTTGGGTTTTGATGATGAAAGGTGTTGGATTAGGGGATTACGGGTTCCAAGCGTTGCAGACGTTGCTTGAATTTTACAAAGGCGTCACCGGCGGCGAGGCGAGGCATTTGCCGCTCATTTTGGGCGCCGCATTGGCGTATAGAATGACGTATTACACGTTACCGCTGACGTATTTCATGTTTGAAGAATTACGGTTTGTATTGCGGCGCGTGGTCAGGCTCATGCGATGGGTTGTGTGAGGATGCATGATGTATTAGTTTGTAGACGAGCGCCAGCGCGCCGTGTAAAATATAGATTTTAGAAACGAATTTATTACCAGTTTTTACGCGTGTTGTTTCCACTCGCTACCGTCGCTCGACGCCGCACCAGCCGCATATGGTACAAACGCCGGTCGACCTTCGAGTCCGAGCTCCTCGAACAAGAATGAATCTTCAGACTTTTCATTGTTTGGCGTCGTGAGCAACTTATCGCCGGTGAAGACGCTATTCGCGCCAGCCAAAAAACACAACGCTTGCGTTTCCGCACTCATGTTCACTCGACCCGCACTCAAGCGTACGACGGTGGCGGGCATTAAAATACGCGCCACGGCTATGGCGCGAACCATATCCAATCCACTCGGCGGCTTCAAGTCTTTGAACGGCGTGCCCTCGACGGGCACCAACGCGTTGATGGGCACGCTCTCCGGGTGCTCAGGTAACGTCGCCAAAACCGTCATCAAACTCGCTCGATCGCTCTCCTCCTCACCTAAACCAAGAATACCACCGCAGCAGACGGAGATACCCGCATCACGCACGGCAGCAATGGTGTTCAAACGATCCTCATACTTGCGCGAAGACGTCACTTTATCGTAATACTCGGGACTGGTATCCAAATTGTGATTATACGCCGTCAATCCCGCCTCCTTCAATTTCAACGCCTGTTCCGGAGTCAACATCCCCAACGTCGCGCACACCTCCATACCCATATCTCTCACTTGCTGCGTCATATCCAAAACCCGCTCGAATTGCCCCGCGCCCACTTGCGACGGCCCGCGCCACGCCGTCCCCATACAAAACCTCGTACTCCCCGCCTCTTTCGCTCGTTTCGCCGCCTCAATCACCTCATCAACCCCCATCAACTTCTCCGCCTTTAACTTCGTCTCCCCTTTCCACGACGAGCTCTGCGCGCAATAGTTACACGTCTCCGGGCACCCACCCGTTTTAATGCTCAATAAAGTGCACTGCTGCACCTGTCGCGGGTCGTGATGCATGCGATGCACCTTGGCCGCGTCGTACACCAGCTCCAACAGCGGCCTGGCGTAGATTTTCGCCACCTCAGCCTTGGTCCAATCGTTGTAAATCGCGCCGAGCGTGCGCGACGGCGCCGCGGCGGCTGCCGTCGACGCATGCGTCGTCGCATGCGTGGATAGGTTCAGCGCGGCGCGGTGCGCGTGCGCGTGCGCATGCGCCGCGGGCGTCGGTGCGGCGAACGCAGCGCGGGAAAGGTGCGATGCGAGTGCGTTCGCGGTGCGTCGCGCGCGCGTCATCGCGCGTCGGGCTCGCGCGGCGTCGGCGTCTGACGTCGGAACTCGAGGACAACGATGGAGAGGTTTTCTTACGCGCATGGGGGGACATTGACCAATCATGAACAGGTACTTTGTGTGCATGAAGATGGACAGAACGCGACGCGCCGAGGGCGCGCCGAGGGCGATGGATGACGCGAACGCGCGCGAGACGAGTGGTGATGATTCGTGTTCGTGGTGGCGCGCGTGTGGGTTCCCGACGCGCGCGAAATGCGTGGATGTCGTTGTGAATGATGACGAGGTTGGGCCACAGAAGGTGAGGCTCGTCGTGCGGTATAAAAACTTGGATACGACGACGACGACGAGGACGAGGACGGCGGAGGAGGACGAGGAGGAGGAGGAGGAGTTTACCATGGATCCGTACTTTTTTGATCCAGGATATACGATCGCGGCGACGACGGGGTTTTGTCGAGTGTGGGAAGGCGCGGAGACGCTGTCCAAGTTTTTGATGGCTGACGCGGGACGAGTGCGCGGAAAAAAGTGCGTCGAGCTCGGAGCGGGCGTGGGAGAGTGTGGTTTAGTCGCCGCCACGATCGGTGCGCATGTTGTTTTGACGGATGTCCACGCGGTGGCGGAGAATGTGATTCGTAGGAACGTCGGGACGAATGGATGTGGGGACGCCGCGCGATTCGGCGCCGACGCTTGGCCGAGGAGCGCGCGGGTCGGCCGCGGGAGCGCCACGCATGCGACGTTGGATTGGTTTGATCCCATTCCAGAGACACCGTTTGGGGGTGAGCACAATGAGAACTTTTACGACGCTGAGGTGATACTCGCCGCTGAGTGTGTGTGGTTGCGGGATCTCGTGCCGGCGTTTGTGGAGACGAACCGAGCGCTGCTTAGCCGCGGCGTCGAGAAGGAGCTCATTCTTTCCTTTCGTGATCGCAGTTCCACGGATGACGCGGCGAGTGGAAAGGCGTTTGCGGGCTATCGCGAAGTTGTTCGTGCGTTTGAAGACGCGGGCCACGTTTGTGAGGTGTTGCAACGGACGGCGTCCATTGAAGACGTGGGCAAGGAAATTATCATTTACCGCGTAACGCGCAGACGCGACAACGCAGAAGAGTCGAACCACCGATGAAAATGCACCCGCGAGGAGCGCGGTGGTACTGCGGCGTATGACATGTAAAAACGATAGAAGAATGTAGGAAACTATACTGTAATGTGCGTGTAGAAAAGTGTGTAAAGAAAAGAATGTTGTTTGTAGTTTGTACATGATGCGCGACGTCAACGGCGCTTCTAATTTTTTAATTAGCAGACGTAAAGATGCTCTTCAACAGATCCATTGTCGCGAGCTTCTTAGTGGGATCCACAAGTTCCGGATTCGTCACTGCCTTTTGCTTGAATGTGCGCAAAATCTTCTTCCGTTCGCTCTTTTCCTCCGCCTCTTTTTCCCGCTGATACCGCGCCAACGCCTCTTTATCCGTCTCCCCATCCACCGCACCGTCATCCGCCCGTCTTTTCGCCCGACGTTCCGTCATAGCGGCAATTGCCTTGGCCTGGTCCATCTTCGCCAAGTAAAAGTCACGCTCCTTCTTCGCCACAGATAACTCCAACGCCAACTTTTTCTCCCTCAGCGCCTTTTGATACTCCATCTCCTCCGTCAAGTTGTCCCACTTAAACTTTGGCAAATACCGTATGTTCCACAAATCATAATAATGCGCCGACCGACGCTTGCCACCAACCTCTCGCCCGTGCAGCATTTCTGCGCATCGCTTGGCGTGCTTTTTATCGCGAAACTCCACCCAACCTTCGACAAACTTTTTCCCAGTGTTGCCGCCAAACTTTTTGCGCTTGGCGCGAATCTTCGCGTCTTCGGGCGTCAAGTACATGCGATCGGTCGCGCCGTAGGCGTTCAACAGCTGACGCAACTTCATGGGTTTCATAAACGGCGGCAGGTTGCCCAGATAGACGACACCGCGACGGGCAAAGTCTTTTCGGGCGCGTTCGAGCGCCGCCGCATCGAGCGCGGTGTTCTTCTTGGACTCGGGCGCGGATGACGACGCGGCGGCGATGTACGGCGCGTCGAGGTCGTCGTCATCGGCGTCATCGATATCTTCGATGTCGTCGGCCGCGGCGTCATCGGCATCGGCGTCGGCGTCGGCGCGTTCGCGCGCGCGTTTCGATGGCATCGCACGCGAAGCCAGCGTCGCGCAATGCCGCACAGCTCGCCGCGTTCGCCATCAACCTCCCGATGCGCGCGGCGCCCAAGGTGCTGGTGTTTGGCAGCGTAAACATCGACGTCGTGTTCCACGCGTGCGCGAAACTGCCATCGCCCGGGGAAACGGTGTCGTGCGCGTCGTGTTCGCGGCTGAACGGTGGGAAGGGAGCGAATCAAGCGGTCGCGTGCGCCACCGTGTGCGGCGAGCTCGACGATGAGGACGGCGTCGACGTGGACTTTGTAGGATGTTTGTCGGCGAAGGATGACGCGTTCGTGCTGGGCGCGCTCGTCGAGCGCGGCGTGGAGGTGAGCAAGTGTCAGTTCGAGTCGGGCGTGGAAACCGGCACGGCGTGCGTGCTCGTCGATACGCAGGCGGAGAATTGCATCGTCGTTTCGCCGGGCGCAAACAACTGCTTGTCTGCGGAGAAGTTTATCAAGGCGATGGATTCGATGAGTGATGCGCCGGAGTATGCGTGCGCTTTGTTTCAGTTGGAAACGCCGTTTGACGAGTCTGTGGCTGTCGCCGAGCGCGTGCGTCGGGACGAGAACAATCCTTGCGTGACGTTTTTGAATTTTTCACCCGCCAAGCCAGAGCTCGCCGGCGCGGTGTTAGCGTGCGAACACATTGACTGCTTGGTGGTGAACGAAACAGAGGCCAAGGTGCTTTGCTATTATATTGAGGACATCGAAGAGGAAGACGAAAACGAAGATGATGAAGAAGACGAATCTTCTTATTACGCGAGACGAATCGCAAAGTTCAGTGACAAGTTCGTCTTGCTCACGCGAGGGGCAGCGGGTTCATCCCTTCACCCTCCACCTATGCCGGTCACTGGTGAGGACAAATTGTATTACATGACGGGAACGCTGCATCTCAACAAAGGACAAGTCGTCGACACCGTCGGCGCGGGCGACGCCTTCGTCGGCGCCTTCGTCTCAAGCGTGGCGAGGAATCGACTGATTACAGATGCCATGAGCATAGCATCCGCCGCCGGTACGCTCGCCTGTACCGAGCCAGGTGCGCGCCCGCGCGCCATAGCCGCCGCGCAGAGCCGCGCCGCCTCTGTCGAGACGTTGTGCACGTCAACTGAATTGTCGACATGCACCACGCGTGAGCTTTTTAAGCGGTTCGATCGCTAACGCGCACGCACATGCGTCGTTCACGCGCATCTCGCCGACAGCGTTCGAATCGTCGATCGCAAACGCGCACAATGTAACATTTGTAGTAACTGTAAAACACTCGCCACCGCGAAGCCAAATCGTCACAGTCTCACGCGCGCACGATGTCCGACGCCGCCGCCGCGCCGAAAGAGATTCGACTCAGTGAATACGCGGTGTATCCGTTCGTGTTTGATGAAGTACGTGCGGTCGTCACCGTCGCGCGCAATCGCAGTCGAGACGCGTTGGAAGCTTTGAGAAGGATCTGTGGATTAATCGTAATCATACGCGTGTATTTGAGTGCCCACGACGACGACGACACACCGTACTGACGATGGCATGACTGCGCTTGTATTGTTTTCTAATCGCCTAGGTGCTCTTAGAGTTTGATCTCGATGGTGACGACGCGACGACGCGCGCGTCTTCAAAGATTACGCGACGCGAAGGCGTCGACGCGTCTTCGGCGTTGGTATTGAATGGTAAAGCCTCGTTCGTAGAGCTGCTGGGCGTGTACGTGGACGATAAAGCGCTCGTCGATGGATCTGATTACGTTATCGCGGACGACGGCGATGATAGTCTGATGACGATTAAGGGTGAGGCGTTACCGGCGAGCGGGGCGTTTACGTTGCGCGTGGAAACCAAGTTTCAACCAGTGAAGAACACCGAGCTTTCTGGTTTGTACAAGAGCAGTGGGACGTTTTGTACGCAGTGTGAGGCGGAAGGTTTCCGCTCTATTACGTATTACCCAGACAGACCGGATGTGATGTCGATCTTTACGACGCGCATAGTCGCTGACAAGACGGCGTGTCCAGTGTTATTGTCGAATGGTAACTTGATTAAGAGCGAAGATTTGGGGGATAACAAGCATGCGGCAACGTGGATGGATCCGTGGCGAAAGCCGTGCTATTTGTTTGCCTTGGTTGCCGGCGATTTAGCGATGATTGAGGATAAGTTTATCACGATGTCTGGTCGCGAAGTCGCGTTGCGCATTTACGCTCAGCACAAAAACATTGACCGCTGCGGGTTCGCCATGGGAAGCTTACAGCGCGCTATGAAGTGGGATGAAGATCGGTTCGGATTGGAGTATGACTTAGACTTGTTCAACATCGTCGCTGTCGATGACTTTAACATGGGTGCGATGGAGAATAAGTCGTTGAATATTTTCAATTCTCGTCTCGTGTTGGCGTCGCAAGAGAGCGCCACGGATGCCACGTTTGAGCGCATTGAATCCGTCATCGGGCACGAATATTTCCACAACTACACCGGTAACCGCATTACTTGCCGTGACTGGTTCCAATTGTCGTTGAAAGAAGGTTTAACGGTGTTCCGCGATCAAGAGTTCACATGCGATTTGCACTCGCGCGCCGTCAAGCGCATCGGCGATGTGCGCTACTTGCGCGCTGCTCAATTTGCCGAAGACGCCTCGCCGCTCGCGCATCCCGTGCGCCCAGAGTCGTATCAAAAGATTGATAACTTTTATACCTTGACCGTGTACGAAAAGGGCGCAGAGCTCATTCGCATGTACCACACGTTGCTCGGGCGCGAAGGATTCCGTAAGGGCTTTGACTTGTACTTTGAGCGTCACGACGGTCAAGCGGTGACGACGGATGACTTTTTCCGCGCGATGTCCGATGCAAACAGCACGAACATTGAAAAGCTCAAGCTCTGGTATTCCCAAGCCGGAACGCCTGCGTTGGAGGCGGCGGGTGTGTATGATGATTCGGCGAAGACATACTCGTTGACGTTGACGCAAACGTTGCCAAAGACAAACGACGTCAACGGCGCGGCTGAAAACAAAAAACCGCAGCTCATCCCCGTGTCAGTGGGATTGTTGGGCGCTGATGGTAAAGACATGGTCTTTGATGGTGAAATCAAATGTGAAGGCGACGCCGAGGTGACATTGAACGAGACGAAAACCACAGCGGTGTGCCGCTTGACAGATGCCAAGCAAACGTTTACATTCACTGGTGTCAACTCCAAGCCCGTGCCGAGCATCTTGCGCGGATTCTCCGCGCCAGTGAAACTCACCATTACTCCCGAACTCACCACGGATGAGTTGTTGTTCTTGCTCGCCAACGACAGCGATGAATTCAACCGATGGGAGGCGTCGCAAAAGATTGCAACGGGCATCTTGCATCGCGTATGCCGCAAGCACAACGCCGACGAATCCTTAAACGAAGACGACATCGATATCACTTCTGACTCGTCTTGGTCCAAATACGTCGACGCATGCCGAGGCATCATTCGCGACGCCACGGCCAACACGCTCGATCGCGCCTGGGTTGAAGAGGCGCTGAGCTTCCCGGCGACGTCTCAGTTGATTCAAGATCTCGCCCCAGGCGTGGATCCGGTCAATACGTACAAGGTGCGCAAGGCATTCGCGCGCGCGTTCGCTCTCGAGGCGCGCACCGACTTGGAAGCTGCGTTGGCGACGTGCGATAAGGAAGCCGCAGGCTTGGCGTACGAGGTGGATGGCCCGCAAGTGTCCAGACGCGCCTTGAGAGGCTATGCGTTGCGCATGCTCGGCACGCTCGACGACACTGGCTCCATGTTGTCCGACGTGTACTCGTCGGCACAGAATATGACGGACACCGTCGCCGCGCTCGGTGCGTTGTGTGGACACAAAAACCACGCCACACACAAGACTACGGCGTTCGATGACTTTTTGCGCAAGTGGGAAGACGACAACAACGTCAGCTGCACGTGGCTTCGCATGGTGGCTTCGGAAGCGGGCGAGGGCGACGTCGCCGCCGTGGACGAGATGAAATCCATCATGGCTCGCGATGTGTACGACGCGAAGAATCCGAACAAGTTTTATTCTTTGATTGGCGGTTTCGCGGGCGGTAACATTCCCGGATTCCACGCTGCGGATGGTTCTGGTTACGAATTTGTGTGCGACGTGTTGCTTTCGACGGATGCCATCAACCCGCAAGCGGCGTCCCGCATGGCGTCTCCGTTCACCAAATGGCGCTTGTACGACACGTCGCGTCAAAACTTGATGAAAGCACAACTTCAACGCTTACTCGCTACGAAATTGAGTCCAAACTTGTTTGAAATCGTCTCCAAAGCGATGCAAGAATAAAGTACAACAGAAGAACAAAGAACACATTAACGAGTTGAGACGAGGCGTGCGCATTACACAATTCGTCTACTTGTACTATCGATACACTACAAGTATCACGAATAATGCAATAATGAAACAACCCATTTCACGAACGCCACGCTCACTGCGAGCCACAACACGAGCACGCTCAACACGACTGCGCGCCACTTGTACAGCATCTTATTTCCTAAAACATCGCGCTTGGGCATCGTCCCGGCGTCAAATCTCCGTCGCATGTCTCGAATGAACGCCTCAAACGCGTCAATATTCTGATCCATGCGCACAAACATTTCCAGCGCCGGCGTGCACGTATGTAAATCTTCCTCGACCATATCCAACAATGCGTTCGCACACCGCCGTTCGCGCGCGCTCTCGCTCGTCGGATCGTGTTCTTCCTCCTCAACGTTCCGCGGGTCATCCGGTTCCACCGACGCGTCCACGCGCGTCCATTCCGAATCCTCTCCCGGCGTATACACCCCTTTAAACCCCATCTCGCGCTCATGCACCATAATTTCCCGCGTTACTTTTCTTATCTCATCCGCGTGTGCATCATCCGAGATCTCGCGCACGTCGACGCCCTTCCCGTCGATGTCCCGCGTAAACGTTTCATCATACACCCGACCACACCTCGTGTACCCACCCGCAAAGAATTCATCAATGCACGGCGGCCAGACGTGTGGCCACGGTTTATGCGTGAGTTCCTCCATGGTGATATCATCAGGGTACACCTCGCGCGGTCGAATCGGCGCCATCGCGCGCGCGCGACGCGAAATGTCCGCTGGATGTCGCGTTTGAAGCGTTTTTTTGTGGCGTTTTGGCAACCGTTTTTCTCTGAAATCTCCGAGCGTTCGCGCGCGCGGACGCGCCGTGACGATCGCGCCGTCGTCTCTGAACGCGTCGAATCGATGATGTCGACGAATCTGTCGCGCGCGCGATCGCCATCGGTGGCGTTGGCGCGTCGATGGATAAGTAACGCGGTCATCTTTTTCGCAATCTTCAGAACTCCACGATGACGATGACCACCGCCGTCGTCATCGTCGCAATCATCGTCGCCGTCGCCGCGTTCGCCGTCGACTCTGTCGATGCGTTGGCGCCGATTCAGAGCTACCGCGTCGATGCGGTCACGCGCTGGCGACGCGCGGCGCGTGATGGAGCGCGACTGAAAACAGTTGACGATGATGACGCGTACACGCGGTGGTTCACGCAGCGTCTTGATCATTTTGCGCCTTGGGACGCACGCACGTGGCAACAGCGATACTTTGTAAACGCTGCATTTGTGGATGCGCTCGTGACGACGGTGCCAGAGGTGTTTGTGTGCGTGGGCGGGGAAGGCCCGGCGCTGACGTCGCGCGCCGTCATCGACGGGGACGTGCACTGCGCGATCGCCGTAAGCTTGGCGAAGAAGCGACGCGCATATGTGGTTGCGCTTGAACACCGATTTTACGGTGCCAGTCAGCCCACGGGGGATTTATCCACTGATAGCTTAAAGTTTCTGTCAAGCGCGCAAGCGTTGGAAGATTTAGCCGCGTTTTCGCGCGGCGAGCTCCAACGCGCATTTGGCGTACAAGACGACACGAAAATCGTCGTTTTCGGTGGTAGTTATCCCGGCATGGTTGCTGGGTGGTTTAGAGTGAAATATCCGCACATTGCATACGCAGCGGTGGCCAGCTCCGCGCCAGTTCGCGCGGAGCTCGACATGCGAGGATATTACGACGTCGTGGGCGCCGCGTTGCGTGAGCGCGATATTGGCGGGAGCGATGCGTGCTATGACAGCGTGCAGGAAGCATTTTCATTCATTTCACAAGCATTGACGACGTCGAACGGGCGACGAGAGTTGGAGCTGAAATTCAACGTGTGCCCGTTGAAGAACGGAGAAAAACCGCTCGACGCATTTGGCGGTCGCGACGCGTTCGCGATGACGATACAAACGCTGTTTCCCGCACAGAGCAACGATCCGTCGTGCACATTGAACGATGATACGTGCATGAATATTGCCAAGGCGTGCTCGACGATGGAAGCTATGGATGGCGCGCTGGACGGCGTCGCTTTACTCGCCACAATGGTCTTTGGCGACGAGTGCCTTGACATTGACGGCGCCGAAAGTATGCGCGCATTGAAGAATGAAAAACCCGACCTGACGGGTGAAGGCGAGCGGCAGTGGACATGGCAGACGTGCACGGAGTTTGCATTCTTTCAAACGTGCGAGAAAGAGTCCAAATGCCCATTCAAGCTCGATCCTCCAGCGAACGCGCTCGAGTCGTACGAATGGCTCTGCCGCGAGCTCTTCGATGTCAACGTCGATCAAATCGCCGAATCCGTCAATCGCACCAACACACGCTACGGTGCTGACGCTCCAGGTGGCACGAGAATCATCTATCCGAGCGGTTCGGTCGATCCATGGATTGCGAACAGCGTCACGCGCTCTCGATGGCTCGAGCCGGCGTTTGTCGTGCGAGGCGCCAGCCACCACGCGTGGACGCATCCACCGAAATCGTCCGACACCCCAGCCGTCGTCGACGCACGAGCGACGATTGAATCAACAATCACAACTTGGCTCGATCGCGGACCCAACGCGCGCGCTATTGCGCGATGATGCCGCTTAGCGTTCCCTGTCCAACTGTAGTCCTAATCCACTTGTACCTCATTCACCAGCGCGCGCGCAGGCGCGATGGCGGGATCAATCCACGCCCTCGAGGACGCCACGCTCGCATTCACATTCGCCGCGTCCCTCGCCGCGGGGGCGCTGCACGCGATCGCAGGACCGGATCACATCGCCGCCGTCATCGCGCTCACGACGAGCTCTCGCCGACACCGCGCCTCCATCACCCCTCACGACCACGCGCACACCACCGCGCACGCGCACGCCGACGCACCGTTGTGGCGTGCGTGCGCCAAACAAGGCTTTCGATGGGCGCTCGGCCACACCCTGGGTTTGGGGGCGATGACGGCGGTGTTTTTCGCGTGCGCGAGGCGCATCGACGTCGAAAGCGTCGCCAAAGCGAGCGACTACATCGTCGGTGTCACCATGCTCGCGCTCGGATTGGTTAATATTCGATCGAGTGTCATGTTTTACCGCCGTGAACACCACGCACGGGCGCACGTGATGGATTGCGAGGCAAGAGGGGCGCATGAAGACGCGGGCGACGGGACAGTCGTCGTGCTCGCCGGAAGCGAAGCGCATCAAGCGGCGCATGATTTCGATATCCCACACGCGCATGTCGCGAAGGGTGATAGTACGGACGACAGTGTGGGTGAGGTTGTGAGCGAATCGCAGTCGCTTTGGCGACGCATTCGAGCGCTTTCGGGAGATGGCGCGACGCGCGAGGGTCGATGGGCCGCGTACGCGGTGGGCTTTACGCACGGCGTATCTGGGTTGTCTGGCGTCGTCTATGTGCTCCCAGCGGTATTTTTAACGGATACGACGAGAGTATTGATGTATATGTTTGGTTTTTTCGTCACGAGTACGCTGGCGATGACGCTGTTTGCGGCGTTGTTGGGCGCCGCGCCGAGCGGTGGGCGACACAGCGCCATCGCCCTGCAGTGCTTTGGAGGCGTGAGCGTTCTTGTGGTTGGCGCGGTTTGGGTCGCACTTACGGCGACAGGTGAATTAAATTTGTAAATGAATTACATCGCCACGCGCGCGGCGACTAGGAATGAATGTAGTAGAAAAGAATCCAGTAGAAATCTAAAGGAACCAAGCGCTGGCGAGTTTTTTCCGCGTCGCCTCGCCGAGCGCGTCTCCAGCACCCAAAGCATCAATTATTCTAACCACGAGCGCGCGCCCTTGGTCGCGCACCTCTTGTGCACCATATCCAGGCTTGACGCTCTTCAAAGCTACAGTACAAGCCTTTTCGGACTCGCCGGCGAGGAACAGCGCCGCCGCGTACATTTGTAGCGCGTCGAAATCCTTGGGCTCTTTTTCATGCGCCGCACCCAAAACCTCCACATCACTCGCCGTCATCGTCGCATCTCGCGTTAATATCACTCTCGCTTCCACCATGCTCAACTCTTTCGGCGCGGGAAACCCATCGACAAGCCTTCGCGCCTCCACGAGTAACGCTTCGGCGGATTCCACATCTCGCGGCTTTGCGCGCAACGCCAACCCTCCAGACACCGCCAACGCCCGACATCGCACCGCTGGGCCTCCACCTTTGGAAACATCCGAATTTATCACCTTGCTCAACGCTTGCGCGCAGTGCGTGCGCGTCGCGTCATCCAATGCGGAATCTTTCGTATTGAAGACGACATCCGCCGCCGCCTCCACGAGCGTCTCCAAATCCGCATTTGCCAAGAGCTCCTCGCTTTTATCCGCACCGTCGCCATCGTCACCCATGGAAAGCGCTAAATCAGCAATAAATTTCTCAACTTCCGCCTCGGGAATGGCACCTTTGAACTGATTCACGAATTGTCCGCGACTCATCGCCATCACCGTGGGCAGAGAAGCAATCTTGAGCTGCGCGCATACCTCCTCGAGGCCCGGTGCTTCGACGTTTAATTTCAACAGCGCCACCTTTGGGTGGTGCTTGGCGACCGCGCGCTCGAGCATGGGCGTGAGTTGCTTGCACGGCCCGCACCAGTCGGCATAAAAGTCGAACACGAGCGCGGTGGTATGACTGTGCGCGACGACGGCATCGAGCTGCGAAGGCGACGTGATCTCGGACACTGGTGCGAGAGGGGGTGAAGACGCCGGTGCAGGGTCGGTGGCGAAGTGTCTCGCCGTTACCGCGCGTCGAGCGGCGAATGCGCGACGCGCGACGAGGCGAAGGGCGGCGCTGGGCATGCTCGGAGGCGCGCTGTGAGGGTGTGTCCTAGGTGTCCTATCGTATTATTTGTACAAGTGGATGCGATTATTTGTTTTACGATGACCTACATGCCGGGTAATCCACCACCACGCATGAGCTTTTGCATCATGGATGGGTCCATGCCCTCCATTTGCTTCATCATGTTTGCTAAACCAGCCTGGCCACCCATCATTTTCAACATTTGCGGAGGCAATGCGCCCGCCATTTGTTGCATGCTTTGTGCCATGGCGTTCGGGTTGCCGCGCCCAGGCTTACCGCTGGGCATCTTGATGCCTTTCATCTTACCCATCATCTTCGCTAAGCGCTTGTATTCTTCGAGAAGGGTGCAAATTTCTTGAGGCGAGCGGCCCGAGCCGCGGGCGATGCGAGCGAGACGTTTGGCGTTGAAAATCTTCACGTTGGGCGCGTCGAGCTCGGCATCCGTCATAGAATCCATGAGCACCATCATGGACTTCATGCGTTTCGTGCCTTCGACTTCGCTGCCTTTGGGGATCATATCTGCCATACCTGGCATCATGCTCATCAACGAAGAAATCGGTCCCATGTTTTGCAAGTTTTGGAATTGTTCGTACAGCAAGCGCATGGTAAACGTTCCTTGCTCGAACGCATCCATGAGCTTTTCCGCACTCGCCTCGGGCACGGCCTCGGTCATTTTCTGCACTAACCCACGCACGTCACCCATGCCCAAAAGCTTGGACACGAAAGACGTGGCGTCAAACGTCTCAAACTCGCCGATGTGCTCCCCGGTACCGATGAATAAAATCGGTGACTTGGTTTCAGCAACCGCAGAAATCGCCCCACCACCCTTGGCGTGCCCATCGAGCTTGGTCATAATCACCCCACCAACATCCACCGTCGACGCAAACGCCCGCGCTTGATCCGCCGCGGATTGCCCGATGGATGAATCCATGACGAAGATTGTCATATCCGGCTCGACGACGTACGCGATTTCCCGCATCTCCTCAAATAACGATTCCTCTTGCTTGTGCCGCCCAGAAGTATCGACAATAATCATGTCATGCTTTTCCTCCTTGAACTTTTTCACGCCCGCGGCGGCAATCTTCGCCGGATCGCTCTCAGTATACGAACCGTAGAATGGAATCTTCGCCTTTGTCGCGTTTTGCTTCAACTGATCAAACGCCCCCGCGCGAAACGTATCCGCACACACCATGGCTGGTTTAAACCCTTTCCGAGCGTAATAATGCGCAAATTTCGCACACGTCGTCGTCTTCCCCGCGCCCTGCAACCCGACAAACATGACGACGTTCGGTTTCCCCTTTTTCGGCGCGTAGCTCGCGCTCGCCAGGCCCTCGCCACTCGCCGACAACAAACGCGTCAACTCCTTAAACACCGCCCGCTCAAGCACCTTTTTCGCATTCATACCATCTGGCATATTCTCTAAATCAACCTCCTTCTTAATATTCTTCTTCAGCGTCACCACCGCGGGCACGCTCACGTCAGATCGCAGCAGCGCGTTGCACACATCCTTGAGACATTCATCCAAAAGCGTGTCATCCACGACCACGTGCGTGTTCAACTTGCGCAGCGCGCCCGTGATGGCGGAGCCTAAATCATTCAGCACCATCGCCCTCTCGCGTTCGCGCTCGCGTGCACCCGGTTCCCCCCGCGCGCGCGCCGTGCAATGCCGACAGCGCGCGTTGCACACGTGCGTTCTTCGAGCTCCAGAACCGTGCACAAGTCCCTGGTCATGATTGGTCAACTACCCCCCCCTCGAGCTCGCGAGAAAAACCTGACCGCCTCGCCCGTATGGTCTCGGGTGTCCATCGATCGCGCGTGCGATCGCGCGATCACCATCGCGATCGCGATCGTGGTGTTTCATCGTATTTCATCGATCGATGTCGCGTTCGATGTACGGTCGATCGATGTCGCGGCGGCGGCGGCGGCGATGGCGCCACAAATCAACGCACAAGAACAAGATGGCTGATAACGCGGTGTGGAAAGCGGTGAAACCGTACGTGAATGGCGGCTTGAGCGGCATGGCGTCGACGTGTGTGATTCAACCTTTGGATAGTACGTCGATGAATGCGATGCGATGCGATGGGGCGCGGCGCGGGGCGACGCGGGATGGATTGGATGGGAGGATGATTGGTGGAGACGCGCTGGGGATCGTCGGCGGCTGGCGCGCGGAGGATGCGCGTGGCGTCGTGACGTGGGATTCGCGTGATGCGTGTGTGTGTTTGTGTGTGTGTGTGTGTGTGTGTGTGTATTGACCGCGTCGTGTGTGTATTGTTGCGGCGATGTAGTTATTAAGGTTCGGTTGCAGCTCGGGTCCACTGGTGGTCCGCTCGGGACGGCGGCGGCGATCGTCAAGAATGAAGGCTTTGGTGCGCTCTACACGGGTTTGTCCGCGGGTTTGTTGCGTCAGGCGACGTACACGACGGCGAGATTGGGTTTGCACGCACAATTTGTTGATCAGTTGAAGGCGTACAACAACGGTGCGAACTTGACGTTGGCGCAAAAGGCTGGCGCGGGTTTGGCCGCCGGCGGTTTGGGCGCGATCGTCGGTTCTCCGGCGGATCTTTCGTTGATTCGTATGCAAGCGGATGGTACGTTGCCTGCGGCTGAGCGTCGTAACTACAGTGGTGTCGCTCATGCGTTGGCGGATATCGTCAGAAAGGAAGGTCTCGGTGGATTGTTTGTCGGCGCCGGTACGACGTCTATTCGCGCGATGGCGTTGAACATGGGCATGCTCGCGTCCAACGACCAAGCCAAGGAAATGATGGCGGCGAACGGCGTGACGGGCTTCACCGCCACCCTCGGTGCGGCCTCTATCGCTGGTTTCTTCGCCTCGTTCTTCTCCTTGCCGTTTGACTTTGTCAAGACGCAATTACAAAAGCAAAAGCCCAAGCCCGACGGCACGATGCCGTACAAGGGCTTTTTGGATTGCTGCGCGAAAACCATGGCTGAAGGCGGTCCTTTGAAGTTCTACACGGGTTTCCCCACCTTCTACGTGCGCATCGCACCGCACGCTATGTTAACTTTGCTCGCTCTCGACGCCATCAACGACATTCAAAAGAAGAATGGCTTATAAATTGTTTTAAAATTGCCCGCGAAAGCCACAGGCGAGCGCGAACGCGACGGGTCGCCGACGCGCGAATGATTGGTCATTTCCGCGCGCGTGTCCTCCTCGTCGCGTCCACCATTGCCGCTCGCCGTTGAAAGCGCGCAGTGGGTGCCATATTACATACACATAAATAGTCATATGAATCAATGCACGAATGAATTTTGAAACATCGACGACGCGCGCCAAACGCTCGAGCTCAACCAACTTTTCGCGCGCGGCTCCACGACTCACCCAACCACACACCTCGACGCGCGCGATCGTTCGCCGCACATCGACGGTAGAGCGACGAACGCGACGCGAGCGCGTCGCACGGCGGTATGTTTTGCTTCGCGGGCGCGCGCGCGGCGACGCGGCTGACGCCGCAACGCGTGTGCGCGGTGTTCCCAGCGGCGCGTGCGCCGACGTGTCAGCGCAGCGCGGCGAGGACCGCGGTGTCGAGCGCGGCGTCGTCGAGCGCGGCATCGTCGAGCGTTGGTGCGGATGGGGTTGGCGGCGGCGACGACGAGAGCGCGAGTGATGCGGCGTCGGCGCCGCGCGGCGTCGTGGTGACTGCGCAGGCGAATTACTTGCGCGTCGTCGTCAATAGCGACGCTGTTCGAGGGATACACGCCGAAGAGCGCATGACACAGTTTGAAGATGCAAAGAAACGCGCGGTTGAGGCGAATGCGGTGGAGGATGTGGCGAAATTAGAGGCGATGATGGCGGACGAAGGCGCAACGGAGTTGTTGTGCGTCGCTCGAGCGTTGTTGAAAAAGATTAAACGCAAGGTTCTTGTCGGGGATGAGGTTATTTTGAGCGGCATTGATTGGGTTGAAAGCCGAGGGATGATTGATGACGTGATTCCAAGGCGAAGCGAGTTAATTGAGCCGAGAATTGCCAATGTAGATCAAGCGTTGTTGGTGTTTGCGCTCGAGCAGCCGCCGCTCGAGGCGAAACAGCTTACGAGGTTTTTAGTAAGCATGGAAGCCACACAGGTGCCTTTTACGCTGGTGTTGAATAAATGTGAATTATTGAGTGAGTTGGAGGTCGCGGATTGGCGCGCGCGTTTGGAAGGTTGGGGGTACGATGCGAAGATTATATCGGTCGCCACCGGCGAGGGCGTAGAGGAGCTCGAAGCGGCGTTAAAGGATAAAACAACCGTCTTAGCCGGTCCGAGCGGGGTTGGTAAGAGCTCACTGATCAACAGATTACGCTTCAAAAGTGCTTTAACGAACGCTCTCGAGAGCGAGGCCGAAGGGAGCGACGAATGCGCCGGTGATGATGACGACGGCGACGGCGCAGAAAACGCGGCGCCCAAGTACATCACCGACCTCGACATTGAAGGCGGTGGTGGTGGACGCTTAAAACGCGGTAAACGCTCCGTCGAAGACGATGTCGCGCGAAGCAATTTGTCTACGCTCGACTTGCAATCCGTTAAGGGTGTCGGCTCTCGAAGCGGTCGCGGACGACACACCACGCGCCACGTCACGTTGCTCCGCCTTGAAGTCGGTGGCTTTCTCGCCGACACCCCAGGATTTGGCTATCCCTCACTCGAAGGCTTCGACACCGACAAACTCGCGATGTGCTTTCCAGAAATTCGCAACGCCATCGCGAACTCTGACGTCCGGTGCACATTTTCCGACTGCACGCACCGTGAAGAGCCCGGATGCGTCGTCGTCGACGAATGCTGGGAGGAGCAACGCTACGATTTATACTACGAGCTCTTCGCCGAAGTGAAGAAAATTGCCGAAAACGAGCGCATGGCGTACGGCCGTGAATCACGCGTGCGGTATAAATCCGCGAGCGGTAAAGACGCCACGCGCATGGAGGCGAAATTGGAGACGAAATCACATCGGCGAGTCAGTCGAAGAAGCAGTCGCATGGAAACGTCGGACCTCACCAGCGAAGCACTGGATCATGATGACGACGACGAACAAGACGACGACGACGACGACGACAACGACGACGAATCTAGATAGTTTACAGTAATAATCACGCATAGCTTTGGTCTACCCCGGTTGTCTCCGACGCCATTGAACCAACTAGCCGAGTCCCTCGACTGAACAAAAAGGACAACAAAAAGTCAACGAAACCTCACACGCGCGCGCGATGCCGGCGAAACGCGCGTCGACGCCGACGTCCCCAGTCAAAGCCCATCGCACGTCCCATGATGTGCCGGAGCGCTACGCCGCCGAGAGCCCAGCACCGGACCCCGAGAACGTCACTCCGGAGTCCTGCGATGCGCAATTTGAGCTCATTCAAGAGATCACCCAAGAGCTCCGCGCATTACAAGCGTCGCTTGAAGCCGATCGCGCGCGGGCGATGGAACAAGAGGGTGCAGAGGAGTATTCGGTACCGTCTATACGGGCGTTTACAAAGCTTCGAGGGGCGCAGACGCGTGCGTTGATGGGTTTAGAGTACTTGAAGCGAGAGACGGCGCGAAGAAACGTGGAGCGGGACGCAAACCGCGTGCGGGTAGCGACGATTGCGTACGAGTTGGCGCATTGTCAGGCTGAAGTACGAGCACAAGAGAAGTTTGATGAATGTGGGGAGGATTTGATGAAAAAGTATGGCATCGAGTTGATGGATGAAAAGGCGTTCGTCAAGGCGGTTGGACGCGAGGCGGCGAAAAGCGCGGATGCTCGAGAGCTCACGTTGAAGCGCTTGCAGCACGAGCTCGAGTTGCGACGCGCCAAGGTGCAAGAACGCGATGCATTAAAGCAAGAACTTGAAGATGTGAAGAAAGAAGAGCAGGAATTGAGCAAGATTTGGGATGCGGCAAAGGAGCAAATGAAACAAGTCTCGCGTACGCTGGAACCCATTCGTCGCAAATTCGACTTGCCGAACACCACGACAGAGGCGCTCGATGCGCGCGTCAAGCTGCTCACGATGCCGTTGTATGTGTTGTACACCCAGCTGTTGTACGTTAAAGAAGCGCGCGAAGAAGACTTTACTATAGGAATTTTTGGTCGCGTGGAAGACGCCGAAAATTGGGACGCGCGCGAACGCGCTCGTCTCGAAGACGACGCCGAAGTCAACGCCAAGTCGGAGACACCTACGACGAACCGAAGACATCAAAAACGTGGACGATTCGGCGGGCGATTCGGCCGGTCTGGCCCAACGCAAGCAACCACATCGTCGTCCATGTACGACGAGTTTCCGCTCCGTGTCGAGCTCGTCATCGATGGGTGCTCTATTCAATTCACGCATCTGACGCGCTTAAACGTCGTCATCGCCGCCGCGAACGACAACGAAGCCATGAAACGCCAGCGCAGCGCAAAGGGTAGCGCTAAAAGTGCCACACAAAAATTAACGACAGTTGATTTTGACACCTTGCTCGTCGATTTGTTGAGCCCAAACGACGCCGGCGAAGACTCTCCCAACGCCGCCACTGGCGGCGAGGATTTCAAATACGACCCTTCGTGTACGCCGAGCGGCGGACGACCGTACAAATGGCTCCAAAAGCTGTGTGGATTATCATTTCTTCCACCCATTCCCGCAGATGTGAGCGAAAGCGATGTGAAGACGCTCGCGAAAACGGCGCGCGCTGCCAACATCGTCGACGCGATTCGCGAGCGCCTGGAACATTGACGACGCCGACGTAGAAGTAGCAACAACAAACACATTAGGATAATACTGTAGTAGGCATTAAATCATACAAAACTTGCGATGGTGCGATTCAAAAGTTGTCGTCGTGCGCACAGAGCGACGAACGACGCGTGGCTCATCAGGAGTATAATAAAAACTAACGCATCGACTGCGAGCCGTTTTGCGTTTTGCTGTTTTCGTACGCGTTGTTTCCGGCGCTCAACAACTTGGATTGCGCCTGTGCGAGATCCTCTCTCGCCAATAACAACTCCTCCAACGCCGTCTGTGTCATATGCTTTTGCATCTGTAACTGATCAAGCAAAACCTTCTTCTCGCCCTGCACGTTGGACAACTTGCTGGCTAATAAATTCTCGCTCGCCTCAGTCGCCTCGCCCGGAATGCCCGCAAAGTTATCCTCCACCAAGTAATGGCTCTCGCGCGGCATATTCCACGACTCCGGCAACACCAACATGGAATTGCTACCATCCTGCCAGCGCACCGTGCGCCCTTCACTATCGCGCACGACGTACTTGTAAAAGAAAATCCCACCCGCGGGCAACTCGACGCTCGCCGTCCACACGTCCCCTTGGTTCCACGACAACGTCACCGCTCGATCCTGGTCCCACGCCCCTAACGCATCATGCGAGCCGAGCAATTGCACCTCTTGACCAAAAACCGCCTCGTAGTGGATTTCGAAATCAACGGTGATTTTCAACCCCGATAACGCGGCGTAATCGCTCGCGACGGGCGACACGCTCACCTCTTTGAGCGGCGCCAGGGCTGGCGCCAAATCCGCATGCTCGCCGTCGTACGCCTCATCAGACGTACGAACGACCACGCGCGCGGCGCGAGACGATCGCGCGCCATATCCCCGTTGTGCTCGTGCGCTCACGCGCGCATTTAACGCGCTCGCGCGCGTGATGCAGCCAATGGAGCTCGACATGATGATGGTTGGTTCAAATCGTCTATCCACTACACAATCGCGACGCTACACTCCGTCGTCGGCGATCGGTCGTCGGCGCTGTCGTCCACGCACGGCGACGCTTTTCGTGGCGTTTTCGTGCGGTGCGATGCGATGGGCGATTATGCGACGGCGATGGGCGCACCGTGCGTCGCGAAACGGCGTCATTGATCTTTTATCTTTTTCACGTGTTTTTTGGGCGGGAAAATGTCACACGTTGACAAACGCTACGCTACGGAAGTAAGGCATCGATGAGCACGCGAGCGCGCGCGCGGAGGTCGTGGACGGCGCGCGAAGCGTCGGTGCGGATGTCGGCGAGCGCCGCATCACGGGCGTGGCGGCAGTATGTCTCAACCGTGGGTGATGGGCGCGTCGCGGGCGGCTGGGATTTGGACGCGCGCGGCGCGGCGACGTCGGCGGCTCTGGCGGCTCCGGCGGCGGAATCTAGAGGTTCGACGTTTTCGTCGTTGATGACCGCACTCGAGGTGGTGGTGGCGTTGGCATCATCGTCGCCGTCGTTGGTTTTGTCTTTAGTGGCGTCTGGTCGGGCGCGTTTCCGCGCCGCCGGTTTGGTCGGAGCGACGGAGGCGCGCGCGCCGCGCGCGCTCGCGCTCGCGCCGCCTCCTCGTCGACCTCCCGCCTTTGCCGCGCTCTTCGGCGGCACCTCTGCGTCTACGATTGGTGCTGCTGTTTTATCTTTCGTCGCCGCCGCCGTCACTGTCGTCGTCGTTGTCGTCTCCTCGACGTCAGCATCGCGCGCGCTCGCGCCCACGCGCGCCACCACCGTCGTGTCCCGCCCGAGCTTTATCACACTCCCATCCACTAAATCCACACCCTCGCCCCCGTCTTCGAGCGCGACACCATCTACATCCGTACCATTCGATGACCCGACGTCATAAATCACCCACACCCCTCGCGCGTCGTCGTAACGAATCTCCCCGTGTCGCTCGCTCACGCCGTCGTCGCCCTTGGCGCTCACGTCGCACGCGCCTTTACGCCCAACCGTCATCCGCGCCTTCGTGCCTTTGAACACCTTACCCGCGCACGGGCCGGCGATGATATCCAACCGTAATTCCACGCGCGCGCGAGAGGCATGACGCGTCGCACGCGTCGCGCGAGACGACATTGATTGTCGCGCTGATGCAGAAGATGAAGAGACAAAATCACACCACCCTCCGTGTGTGTGTGCTCAGCTCACGCGTCGTCGAACGGGTTGATCTCAACGCGTACGCGCGATGCGAACGCTCTATGCGAAACAGACGGCGTTGCCGAGCGTGCGGGTCTCGTCGCCGTCGACGCGTCGCGCAGTGACGACTGATTGATGCCATGGACATCACATCAGGTTGGTTTTCTTTCCCCTTGGGACTTGAGGGACTCAATCGACCAATCGTGACCAGGGAAAAGCGACACAAGCACACAAAATGGTGAACCACCATGAACTCCGATGGGTCGGCATTGCACCGCACGCACCGGTCGCGCGACGCATCGGCGCGCTCGGGGACTCGTGGCATCGATCGACGAGCACGGCATGGGTGCCCACGACGACGCGCCAGCGTCGAACCAGACGACGACGACGACGACGACGACGATTGATGAGCTCATCGATGTGTGCACCAGGGCTGAGCGCGCTCCAGAGAGCGAACCGCAACGCGCGCTGGACGCGCTGCGTTTAATCGAGTCGTTCACCGCGTTCGACGACGCGATGTTTACTGATGCGCGTTTTGCGCAGTGTGGGAAGATTATTAATACGTTGCGGAAGAAGCACGGGGATGATGAGGTGAAGGCGGCGGCGTCGCGGGTGAAGGCGGCGTGGACGAAGATGATTCTGGCGCGCGCCGAGCCGGATGCGAAAAAGCAGAGCGCTAAGGAGGAAAAGCCAGGGAAAATCGCAGCGGCGGCGGTGGCACCAGTAGTTGAAGAGAAGGATGGCAATGACCCATTACACGAGGCCAAGGTGGCGATTAAGAATAAGCTCGAGCTCGTGGATGACCCAGCGCGGGACAGAACGCGAGAAATTTTCGCCGAAGCTCTGGCGCCGTGTATGATGGATGGTAAAGTCAAGGGCGTTACCGTCGAAAAGCTCGCGAGCATCGCGGCAAAGATTGAAAACGCGATGACGGCCAAGTGGCCCGATGGAGGCAAGGATTACAAGGCTAAGGTTCGACAACTCGCCTTCAACCTCAAGGATGCAAAGAACCCAGATTTACGCACATCCATGGCGAATGGCGACATCACGTCTGACGTGTTGATTGAACTATCTCCAGAAGAGTTGGGCTCGAACGAGCGGCGGTTGGCGAATGAGCGCATTCGCGAACTGGCCGAATGGGAAGCTGTTCGCGGGCAACAACAAGAAGCGAGCACGGATGCCTTCAAATGCGGCAAGTGCAAACAGCGAGCCTGCACGTACTATCAATTACAGACGCGAAGCGCTGATGAACCGATGACGACGTTTATTACTTGTGTTAATTGCGGGAACAGGTGGAAGATCTGTTGATGGGGTTGTTTAGCGAGAGTTGACGACGAGTTTTGCGAGAACCGTTCTGCCCGTCGAGAAGACAACCGCACAACGCTCGCCACCGCGTTGAGTGATAGGTATGAGAAGAAGTGCTTTAGAATGACGAAATGAAACATAGTTGTTGCTGTTTGTTCTTCTTTGTTTGTTTAATAATTTAAAATCTGTTGATATAGCAAGCTACAGTGTGTGGATTCCAGCGCCACCGGCGTCCTCCTCAGCCAAAATCAAATCAAGCGTCATCGGCTGGCAACGTGGCGCTGAGAATTTCATTCAAGCGCCCGAGCATGGCTCGAGGATCATCTAACGACCCCGCAGCGACGCGCGCGTTATCAAATATTTGCTCAGCGACGAGCGTGGCTAAACGCCTGACGTCGGCATCGGAACTCTTGCGCGCGGCGTTGACGCGGCGAATCATTTCGTGCTTGGGATTTAACTCGAGCGTCATCATCGAAAAGTCGCTCGACATTTCTGCCAATTTCTTGCTCGCCGCGGCATCGCTCGCCATCGTTTGCACCATGCGATATCTGCGCATCGCTTCGGGCTCGTGCCCGGAAATAAGCGCCGGCGAGCTCACGAGACGGTTGCTCACTTTGACTTCCTTGAGTTTACCGCCGAGCGCGTCGTCGCTAAACCACTTGCAAAGCTCACTCGCCGTGGCTTCATCCAAGGCGACGGTGGTAGAATCCTCTTTTTTGGCGTTGTCTTCTTTGCCATCAGCGCCATCGCCGGCTTCGAGGTTGGCGGCTTCTACGCTAATCAACGTCTTGCCCGCGACGCCGACTAAATGCTGCATGACAAATTCGTCAATGTGCGCATACAAGTACAGCACCTCGTATCCGCGCGAGCGCGCAGCTTCCAAGTACGGACTCGCCTCGGCTTGCTGACGGTTCGGCGCGACGATGTAATAAATTTTATCTTGGCCGTCGACTAAGCGATCGTGGTAATCACGGAACGATGTGAGTTCACCCTGCGCCGTGGCGCTTGATTCGTAGCGCAACAATTCAGAGAGATCCGCCTTGTGCTCATACTCTGAGCACACGCCCTCTTTCAAGAAAAATCCAAGGTTCGCAAACCAATCGTTATACTTTTTCGGCTCCTTCTTTGCGGTGTCTTTCAAAAATTTAAGAATGCGCTTTGTCAAGATGTGACCGAGCTTGCGCACCAACATGGAATCTTGCAACGTCTCGCGAGAGATATTCAAGGGAATATCTTCGCAATCCACGACGCCGCGCATGAAGCGCAAAAACGGAGGTAACATGTGATCGGTTTTTTCCGAAATCAACACGCGTCGACTGTACAAACTCACGCCAGAGTGCGCGGTGCCGCCAAAGCCAGCGGCGCGTTCGGGATTGTGCTCGGGAAAGTACATCAAGCTTCGAATCGTCAACGGCGCGTCAGCTTTGAACAGCAAACGAAACGGAGGAGTGTCCATCGAACCTCCAGAAATGAATCGATAAAATGCCATGGAATCTTCATCCGTCAGGTCTTTTTCATCCATGCGCCAAAGTGCGCCGATGTCGTTCGTCTTGTTACCATTCAACAACACCGGAAAGCCGACAAACGAGCTATACTTTTTTAACACCGTCTCCACCCCCCACTTGGACACCAAGTGTTTTTCATCAGCCTTGACGTGCATGATAATTTTCGTCCCACGCGTTGGCGCGTCGTCACTCGCCGTCGCTTCTTCAATCGTAAACGTACCGTCGCCCGACGACGACCACTTCCACGCCTTGCCGTCGCCTCGCTCGCCCGCGCACGAAATCACCTCCACGCGGTCACTCACCATGAACGATGCATAAAATCCAACACCAAACTTGCCAATAATATTCGCCGCGGCATCCGCACCGCCACTCTCGCCTTGCATACCATCCAAAAACGCCTTGGACCCGCTCCGCGCGATGGTGCCCAAATTCCCAACCAACTCCTCCCGCGTCATCCCGACGCCGCTATCCTCCACAACCAACCTCGCGCCGTCCTCATCATCCGTGGTTATCTTAATCTCCAACGCTCCAGGATCATCACCGCTTTGTAACGCCGCGTGTCGTGCCTTTTCTAACGCATCGCTCGCGTTACTCACCAATTCGCGCAAGAAAACCTCCTTATCCGCGTACAGCGAGTTGGTCACGATATCGAGCAACCGCTTCGTCTCCGCCTGAAACGCCATCGTCTCCGCCGTCCGCGCGCCGGTATCGCCGCTGCTCGAATACCATCGACGACGACGATGACGATCACCGTGAATCACCCCAACCCCATCCATCATCATCGCAGCAGCACACGACGACGAAAACGACGGCGACGAAAACGACACCCAACGACGAGATTGATGATGGTGATGATGATTAATCTTCATCTTCATCTTCATCTTCATCGCCCCATCGTCATCACCTTTCGTCGTCGTCGCCAACGCCATCGCCCCACCTCGCACTGCGCGCCCAGCGCCCATGGACATCGCCACATCGCGCACCACCGCGCGTCGTCGCACAAACATCACCGCACAGCGAAACTAGACCACGAATGAATGAATGAATGAATGAATGAATGAGTGAATGAGTGCGTCGCGCTCTGACGCCCAATCGGACGCCCATCGGACGGTCGAGTGTATCAAAACGACCCGGACGAATGCGAATCTACGAATGCGAAAACGAACGCAGCCAAGATGTCTACATAGACTACAAAGGCGCGTACGACGGCGCGTACGACGACGTCGCCCCGCCGGTCGCGTGACATGAGGTGTCATGGCAAAAGTGATGGGTAGATGTTCGTGTGCATGCATGATGATGGTGATGCGTCGGCAGAGTCGCACGCGTTGGGGTTTCGATGACGACGGCGGCGGCGGACGACGACGGTGGTGGTGGTGGTGGTGGCGAAGATGTCGACATTGACGACGTCGTCGCGCGTGACGCGGGCACGGGGGTGGCGGGAGCGGTGGCGGCGGCGCCCGAGGGTGATGTGGCGGATGGGGTGACGATGAGCAAGAGTGCGCTGAAGCGGGCGCGAAGACGCGAACACGCAGAGGCGATGAAGCGTCAGCGACGGGATAATGAGCGTGAGGCGAAGATACAGAAACGTGAGGCGCGCAAGGCGGAGTTTGAGGCGAAGATTGCGGCGATGGGGGTGGAAGAGCGGGAAAAGTTTTTGGCGGATGGCAAGGCGGTGGTGGAGCGTAAGCGCGCCGAGGACAAGGCGAAACGCGAGGCGAGGAAAGCGCAGTTGGATTCGCGGTATAATTGTTTGATTGATTGTGAGTTTTCGGATTTGATGATTGATAAGGAGTCAAAATCGATGTGTCATCAGATGAGGTTTGTGTATGAGACGAATTGTAAAACGCCGACGCCGATGAAGTTGACGTTTACCGGAATCAAAGGCGCGTTTGCGGCGGATGTAAGAAAGTTTGTGGGTGGATTTGACAACTGGCACGTCGTGACACATGAAAACTCCATCGCTGAGGCGTTGAGTGAGGAAGAGCGCGCGCGTTTGGTGTATTTAACGCCGGATAGCGACGTCGAGCTCGAGACGCTCGAGCCAGAGAAAACGTACGTCATCGGCGGCTTTGTCGATCGTAATCGACACAAGCTCTTGACGTTCAACAAGGCCAAAGAGCTCGGAATCGCTCACGCGCGCTTACCAATCAACTTGAAGATGATATCGTCATCAGTGCTCACGGTGAACCAAACGTTCGAAATTTTAGTCAACTACCTCGAACGCAAAAACTGGGACGCCGCAGTCGCCGCGAGCGTTCCCACGCGCAAAACCGCCAGTCACAACAGCAAACGCGATGCGAACGAAAACACGGCGGTGACGGGTACATCAAAACACGAGCACCCGTTACCACCACCAACGAGCGGTGACGCAATAGGTTCCAACGCCGCCGACGTCCTCGGCGAATATAGCTCTTGAAGAATAGCGGTATTACTGTAGCAATAACAATACAAAAGGTTCCTACTTTTTCAACGGCGACGGTGACAGCGGCACGGGCCCGATGTCATCAATCACAGACGCTATGCTCGGCCGCGTCGTCCTCGTCGCGTGCGACGTCGTCATCGTCGACGGCGCGCGATGGACGTCCCGTCGTCGACGTCCCAACCGACCGCCATCCTCATCCTCGTCTCCGTCATCACCCATCCCCGCACGCGCGAGCGCACGAACGACCGCCTCGCGCACGCTCGCGTCTGCAAACAACCCCAGCCCGTTCGAACTCGCGCCAGACTCGCGCGAAGACGCCAGTCGCCGCTCTTCCAACGCCGCGCGCGTCGCCGCGAGCTCGAGCTTTAAATCTTGATTCTCGCGCTCGCTCGCGAGCAGCGCCGCGCGCGCGTCACCCAGAGCGCTCTGGCACCGCTCCACGACCGCGCGCACTCGACATTCATCCATGCGCGCGACGGCGACGGCGACGGCAGCCGCGACCGCGGTCGACGGTCGACGGTCGGCGACGTGATGTGTCGCGACACCGAGATAGGACGCGCACGACATCCACACTTCGCGCCGCGTCTAAATCACGGTCGATGCGCGCGAACGCCGCGCACGCGCGCGCACACGATGTGTTCTCGTGCGTCGCGCGCGCACGTCGCGCGAGAACGCCCCGCGCGCGCGCACCGCGGCGATTGATTACATCCTCGTCAGCACATTCAAACGCGAGCGGTGCCGACGACGATGAGCACATCATGGGCGTGAATCTCACGCCAGACCAGGCGCGGATTGCGGCGGCGGCGCTTGAAGTGGTGTTTTCTTCGCCGTCGATTCGTGACACGAGCGATTCGCGGGCGAGCGATGCGGAGGAGGTGCGAAGACGACGATTTGAGCTGCTCGTGCGGGAAGCGGTGGAACGCGCCAAGGCGTCGTGCGCGAGCGATGGTAAGGAGTCTACGGCGTGCGTACTGGCGTGGGAAGAGGTGAGTGAAGTGCGAGATGCGGCATCTCGCGCAGGGGCGAGCGGTATGGCGCCGAGTGAGGGTGGTGGGATGTTTGGACAAGCAAAGACGACGAAGCAGTCGACGTCGAGCACGGATGAGACTCGGCTCGCGGAAGCGAAAGCGATGCGTGAACGATTGAGTAAGGATCCCTTGATGGGATCGTTACCGTGTCAAGGTGTTGGAGAGTGTACGGTGGCGGAAGGCACGCTTGAGGCGCGCGGGAGGTTGATGAAGGCGTTTGACAAAGATGGGGACGAGACGTCGTCACATCGAGCGCGCGCGAGCGCGGACGCCGTCGAGGGAGCTGTGCGACGCGCGATGGCGCTATGTGCCGGTGGGGCGTCGAAAGAAGATTGCGCTGTGGCTTGGGCTGAAGTAGAAGAGCTGTCGAACTGGGGATCGTCTAATCGTACGGATTGGGATTAAAACGAGGAGCGCAAAAATTGCTCGCTCGCTCGCTACGCCGTGTGTAATATAAAAGAGAAATGCGTCTGCTCACTCGTGCTGCTGCTTTAGATTATTTATTTCAACTGTTTTCGGAGATAAGTTTATGCAACTCCTTGGCGTCGGATTCTTTGCCGAAACGCAGGTACACCATCACCTTGGAGTTGTCTTCCTCGGCGTTGAACAAGGTGACGATGACGCCATTCTTCACGACGCTTCCATCCTTCATCTTCTTCTCCGTCAACTGCGCAGACATCTTGGCGTACAACGCCGCATTCAACACCGCCTTTCCAATTTGGTTTCGCATCAACAATCGGCATCTCTTGCTCCCACCGTCACCGCTCGCAACCTTCTCGCGTCTAAACTCAAAACTATTCACCCCGCGGTCGGCCCAATTCGGCTCGCTCGCATCCTTCTTTGTGTGCAATTTCACCTTATTCACGCGCATAACCACGTGCTCTTGATCATCCTCCGTCGATTCATTAGCCTGGTAACTCGGTGAACTTGGTCTTGGCGGCTCATCGTCTTCATCATCGTCCACAGCGGACGTCGAAGCGCCTCCAAACGCGCCTCCGGGCGCGCTCGCGCCAAACAGCGAACCCGCGGGCGGGAACAACGACGACGACCCAGCCGCGGGTGGTGCGCCAAACAACGACCCAGGCGCCGTCGGAAGCGCGCCGAAAATCGAACCTGCCGCCGGCGGACCGGGTTTAGGCGCGCCACCGAACGGATTCGCCGCCAGAGCCGCGGGCGCGGGTGCGGGCGCGATCGACGCCGGCGCGTCGCTCGCGCTCTCCAAAACATCCTTAAACTCCACCTGCGCGCGCGAATCAACAACCAGTCAGTACGCAAGATGTGAAAGCATGAGTTATCCGTGCGCGCACTCCACCGCGCATCGCATCTCCAAAGACACCGACGGCGAAACACGACGTACCTTGATGCCATTTAAATGTTTCAGATAATCCTCGCACCCCTTTGCCCAGCTCACGAATGGACTCGCCACCGCGCGTTCGGCCACCCACTGCGCGAACTGTGCGTTCAACGCTTTCATCGTCCCCCGACACTGCGCCTGGCGCGCCTCGGCGTCGTCGTCGTCGCCGCCATCGCGAGCTGTGCGTTTGCCCATGTTCTGTTCCGTGCGCTCGACTCTGACGCACCGCGCGTCACACGCCGACGCCGACATGCGCGCCGCGCTCGCACCCGCGCACGAGCTTCGCCGAACGAACGCATGCGATGCGTCGCGCGCGCGACGCGAGCTCGGACGCCGCTCGGTGATTCGCGCGGCGATGCCGCGGAAAGACTTTGGCGCGACGCAGCCGCCGCCATTGAAGAGTCAAGTCGATGCGCCGCGCGCTGGGACGATTTTCTACGCCGATGAGGACGGGTTCGTCGAGGAACAGCCGCTCGGGCGAAGAGATTCGCGTCCGGTGCTGCGCATAGGGGCGGAGGCGCAGACGCTGCCGCCGCCTGAGGGGAAGTTGGTGTCGGAGAAGAAGATGAAGCGCGTGGCGTTTGAGTGCTCGAGCGTGGATGTTCGTGATGCGCCCGCGAGTGATGGGTTACCGGAAATCGCGCTCATTGGACGGTCGAATGTTGGTAAGAGTTCGTTGTTGAATTTGATGACGTTTGGCGCCGGGGCGGCGGCGGTGAGCGCGAAACCTGGGACGACGATTAGTATGAACCACTACTTGGTGGATAGAAAGTGGCGGCTGGTAGATTTGCCCGGGTATGGATACGCCAAGGCGGATCAGGACGCCATCGCGGCATGGGATGTGTTCACGAAGGAGTATTTCGTGCAGCGCGAGACATTGGCTGGCGTGCTGTTGTTGGTGGATGCGAGCATTCCGCCGACGAAGAATGACGAAGCGTACGCAAATTGGCTCATCGAACACGATACGCCCTTTACGATTGTCTTCACCAAGTGCGACAGAGACAAACCTGGGCAGCCGAGCGTGGAGGAGAATAAAGCTTCGTTGCGCGCCAAGTTAGAAGCAAAGTGGCATCGCTTGCCATCGATGATTTCGACGTCAAGCGTCACCACCGAAGGTCGCGAGGAGGTTTTAAAGTTTATTAGCAGCTTAATTTTATTCCGGCGCATACGCGCCGAAGAACGCAAAAAGGCAAAGCGACGCGAGAAGCAGCGTTTGATTAAGGATGAAAAGTATGAAGCAAAAGGTCGCGCGATGGGTCGCGCGCCGACAAAGCGTCCGGCGAACGGAAAGACTTCTAAATCACCCGTGCGCGCGGAGGTGCCGGCAAAGAAGAAAAGTCAACAAACCGTTTGGGGTGGCGCCGACGGCGAAGATGACGATGATGATGATGATGATTGGGACGATGACGATGACAATAATTCGTTCGCAATGAGGGACAAGGGTAAGGGGCAAAAATCGATTCAAGACATGATTAAAGCCGAGCTCGCGGAACTGCGCCGTGAAGGGTAGTAAAGACGGCGTTTCGTTTGTTTCGAGGCGGGACGGGCACTGTGTTGTGTACTACGTAACTGAGTTAACATTAAAATTCATGATAAATGTTGTCGTCGTTGTTGTAAGCAAGTATAATTAAGCCAACTTTTCAAAGAGGTAATGCGACACGTACCACTCGTTGCCGTTATTATAGTTGAAGAGTTCGGAGCAGCTCAAGAAAAACAATCGCCAATACACGTACCATTTGGTGCGGTTTTCCCGACCATACGTATCATCTAAAATCGGCACTACTTTGGAGTAGTTTTTATCCAAGTTCTTCAACCAATCCTCGCACGTCGCCGCGTAGTGCTTACCGTTCACGCGCCACTGTTTCTTTAAATGCAGTTTCTTCGCAAAGTAGGCAAACATGCGGTCCGTGGGCATCGTGCCTCCAGAGAAAAAGTATTTACTCATCCAATCCGCCTCGCTCTCGGCGACGTAGTGAAACGGAAAATATCGATGGCAAAAGATGTGCACAAACGCCAAACCACCAGGCTTTAACCATTTTTCGACGCGCCCGAACAGTGCGTCGTAGTTTTTCATGTGTTCAAACATCTCGATGGACATGATGCGGTCGTACTTGCCCGCGTCGGGCGGGTTGAACTCATTCACATCGCACGTGATGATGGTTAAATTTTTCACCCCGATAGATTGCGCTTTTTCATCAATGAACGCTTTTTGTGTTTTCGAATTGCTCACGGCGGTGACTTTCGATTTTGGGTATTTCTCGGCGAGGAACAACGACAAGGATCCCCAGCCGCATCCCAACTCTAATATATTCATCCCATCCTTCAACTCTGCGCGCGCGGCGTACAACTCCAACATCGCCACCTCCGCCTCATCCAACGTCGTCGAAGTCTTCGCCCCATTCTTACCCAAATCATACAAGCAACACGAATACTTCAATCGCTCGCCCAAGCAATGCTGATAAAACGCCGTCGGCACTTCATAGTGTTGCTCATTCGCCTTGTCCGTCTCCTCCGCGATACACTCACGCGCACGCAAATCCTCAATAAACGCCTGCTCGCACGCCAACTCATCCTCGGTATTCTCAAAATGTTTTAAACACTTTCGCGCGCAATTCGAACGAATACCCGCGCGTAAGATCGCATCGGGCACGAGATTCCTCTCCACCAAAGCCATGAATCCCGCGTACGCCATCGACCGCGCCCCGTCGCTCACCGCGCTCACCGCGCCGCTCACGAACGCCATATGCCGCCTCCGCTATGCGCAATCTATCCAATCCAATCCACGCCTTCGCCACTTCAATCTATATATATATATATAGTCGTCGTCGTCACCGAGTGAGGCTTGGAGCGCACGACATCATCAATCCATCCATCCATTCGCCGGCGGCGATGGGCGCGCACTTTTCCCGCCGAGACTTTTCCCGCGCGCGCACGAAGAAACTTGGCACCTCGGTGCGACGCATCAACAACGCACGAACGGCACGAACGGCACG